>SAMEA3663026__coassemble_201_pt1 | contig 118528 bp, 102 predicted proteins | sample SAMEA3663026__metabat2_high_PE_017 | metagenome-assembled genome bin SAMEA3663026 (sample SAMEA3663026) | pig gut metagenome | biome: pig gut; feature: pig-associated habitat; material: faeces | place: France | collected 2012
TTCGGAACTGGCTTCGCCAGCCCTTACAATCCTTGCCACGTTTTAAACAATAAAAATCCACTCCACTTTTGATTTTTAATCCAAAAAAAACTTGTTCTTTCTATATAATATTCAATATTTTGATATTCACAAAATAATATAAAAATATTATTATATAAAATGGTAAAAAAAGGTGATTTTTACATTATTATGTGATATAATTACTTATCTTATAATTTTGTGGATATCACTATAATTACTATCTTTATTAAAGGTTAAATACCGCCGCTAACGCGGAGTTTTTTTAAGGAGACAAATATGTCAAGAAAAATTACCATTATTGGAGCTGGTCAAGTTGGTTCTACTGTTGCATACGCATTAACTCTCAAACAACTTGCTTCAGAAATCGTTATCATTGATATCGTTAAAGAAAAAGCAATGGGCGAAGCTATGGATATCAGACAGGGCACTCCATTTATTGGACCTGTAAATGTACGTGATGGAGATTATGAAGATGCAAAAGGTTCTGATATTGTAATTTTTACATCTGGTGTTGGAAGAAAACCTGGACAATCACGTCTCGATCTTACTCAAACAAACGTGAACATTGCAAAAACAGTTATTCCTACAATCACAAAAGCATGTCCAGATGCTCTTTATGTAATTGTTGCAAATCCTGTTGATATTTTGACATATCAGTTTATTAAAACTTCAGGAATTCCTGCAAGCCGCATTTTTGGAACAGGTACAATGCTTGATACAGCACGTTTCCGTGCACGTATTGCAGAAACTTACAAAGTTTGTCAGGAAAATGTACATGGTTATGTTTTTGGTGAACATGGAGATTCTTCTTTTGTTCCATGGTCTTTAGCTAACATTGGTTCAATTCCAGTTGACAGTTTTGCATCTTCTTATACTGGCGAAAATGTTCTTCCTTCATTTGATAAAAATGATGTTGAAGATTATATCAGAAAATCTGGTGGAATTATTATTGCTGCAAAAAAATGCACAAACTACGGAATTGGTGTAACAACTGCCACTTTAGTAGAAGCTTTGAATTACTCTACAGATTCAGTTCTTACTATATCATCTATGCTCAACGGTGAATATGGAATCAGTGATGTTTGTCTTTCTATTCCAACTATCGTAGGATGTAATGGTATAAAAGGTCATGTTGCAACTCCTTTAACAGATACAGAAGTTGCTTCTCTCAAACACAGTGCAGATTGTCTCAAAGAAGTCATCAAACAGATTGAATTCTAATTTTTAATTTTGCAAATTATTTTATATAAGGATTTTTTTTATGGAATACAAGATTGAACATGACTCAATGGGAGAAGTAAAAGTACCTGCAGACAAATACTGGGGTGCTCAAACTGAACGAAGTCATGAAAACTTTGAAATTGGTGTTGGTATTGAAACTATGCCACGCGAAATCACAAAAGCTTTTGGATATCTCAAGAAGGCTGCTGCAATTGCAAATAATGCACTTAAACCTGAAAAAATGACTGCTGAAAAACTTGATGCAATTTCAAAAGCATGTGATGAAGTCATTTCAGGTTCTTTAAATGACCACTTCCCTCTTGTTGTTTGGCAGACAGGTTCTGGTACTCAGTCAAACATGAATGCAAACGAAGTCATTGCCAACCGTGCAAACGAAATTGCAGGAAAAAAACTCTGTCATCCAAATGATGATATCAATATGAGTCAGTCATCAAATGACACATTCCCAACTGCACTTCACATCAGTGCAGTATGTGTAATCGAAGACAAACTCATTCCTGCAATCGACACTTTGACAGAAACTTTCAAACGTCTTGAAAAAGAAAACGAAGGAATTGTAAAATCTGGACGAACACATCTTCAAGATGCAGTTCCTATTTCATTTGATCAGGAAATTTCAGGATGGAGAACTTCAATCGAACGTGATAAAGAGATGCTTTTGTCAAGTCTTCCTTATTTGAAACAGCTTGCTTTGGGCGGAACTGCAGTTGGAACAGGCTTGAATGCACCAAAAGGATTTGACACAAAAGTTGCTCAAGCTGTTTCTGATTTAACTGGAAAAGATTTTATTACGGCTCCTAACAAATATCATGCTCTTACTTCAAAAGACGAACTTGTATTTGCACATGGTGCTATAAAAGCACTTGCCTGCGATATGATGAAGATTGCAAATGATGTTCGCTGGCTTGCTTCAGGTCCACGGGATGGTCTTGGCGAAATCCACATTCCTGAAAACGAACCAGGTTCTTCTATCATGCCTGGAAAAGTAAATCCAACTCAGTGTGAAGCGGTAACAATGGTGGCAGTTCAAGTTATGGGAAACGATGCAACTGTTAGTTTTGCAGCAAGCCAAGGAAACTTTGAACTGAACGTTTTCATGCCTGTAATTGCATACAACTTTATTCAGTCAGCACGTCTTTTAGCTGAAGCAATGTTAAGTTTCAATAAAAACTGTGCTGTTGGAATTAAAGCAAATAAAGAAAAAATGCATCACAACCTTTACAATTCTTTGATGCTTGTAACTGCACTTAATCCTTATATCGGTTATGAAAATGCTGCAAAAACTGCACATAAAGCATTTGATGAAAACATCAGCCTCAAAGAAGCTTGTGTAGGACTTGGATTTTTGACTGAAGAAAAATTTGATGAAGTTTTCAAGCCAGAAGATATGGCTTATCCTCAAGGAAGATAAAATAGAAAGTTTTGTCACAACTTTGGAAAATAACCGGTATTTTTTTGAAAAAGAATTTTTACCGGAATCATCAGATTAATTATTATGGTTATTTATTTTTTTATATAACATAGGAGCAAGTATGACATATTCGTATTTCCCAGGATGTACGCTCAAAAACAAGGCAAAAGACCTTGATAAATATGCGCGCATTTGTGCGGAAGCATTAGGTTTCACACTTGAAGAAATTCCTGAATGGCAGTGCTGTGGTGGTGAATATCCACTTGGCACAAACGAAGTAGCTAGCAAGCTGCCTTCTGTTCGTGCTTTAGCAAATGCCCGCGACAAAGGTCAGGATTTAGTAACTCTTTGTTCTGCATGTTATAACGTTATCAAACAGACAAATGACGCTATGCAGAATGATGAAACAACTAGCTTCAAGGCAAACAACTATCTTAAAGAAGATGGAATTGAGTATCACGGAGAAACAAAAGTACTTCATTATCTTGAAATTCTTCGTGATGTTGTTGGTTGGGAAAATGTAAAAAAAGCTGTAAAAAATCCACTTAAAGGCAAAAAAATCGGAGCTTATTACGGCTGTCTTTTATTAAGACCTGGTAAAGTTCTCCAGCTTGATGATCCAGAAAATCCACAGCTTATTGAAGATTTTATCAAGGCAATTGGTGCTACTCCTGTCATTTATGCTCAGAGAAATGAATGTTGCGGTGCTTACACAATGTTCGAAGATAAATCGATTCCAAAAAATCGTTCAGAAAAAATTCTGGCAAATGCAGAAGATATGGGTGCTGATTTACTCGTAACTTCATGCCCTCTTTGCCGTTATAATCTCATCAAGAATAAAGGCGATTCAAAACTTGATGTAATTTACTTTACAGAATTATTGGCAGAAGCTCTTGGATTAAAGGAGGCTGAATAATAATGCATAATGTAGAATTACTTAAAGAAGCTGTATTGATGCGTTCAGGTGTTAATCCAAAAAAATGCATGGTTTGCGGAAAATGTTCAGGAACATGTCCAAACTATGACGCAATGGAATATCATCCACATCAGTTTGTACAGATGGTAGAAAACGGCGAAATTGAAAAATTGATGGCTTCAAAATCAATTTATGCCTGCATGAGTTGTTTTGCCTGTCTTGAACGATGTCCACGACAGGTAGAACCTGCAAAACTTATTGATGCTGTACGTCAAGTAGTTGAAGGTCAAAGAGGACCTCATCATTTGGACCCACAGCAAGTACCAGAGCACTTAGATGAAGATATGCCTCAGCAGGCTTTAATGAGTGCTTTCAGAAAATACAAAAAATAGTTAAGGAAATCCTATGGAAAGAATTGGTGTTTTTGTATGTCACTGTGGTACAAATATTGCAGGCACAGTTGACGTAGCAAAAGTTGCAGAAGAACTCGGAAAAGTTAATGGTGTTGTATTTTCAACTCATTATACTTATATGTGTTCTTCAGCTGGTCAGCAGATGATCGAAGACAAGATTCATGAATTAAATCTTACAGGTGTAGTTCTTTGTTCTTGTTCTCCTCGTATGCACGAAAAAACATTCCGTTCCTGTGCAGAACGAGCTGGTCTTAATGCTTATAAAGTAGAAGTTGCAAATATCCGTGAACAGTGTTCATGGGTTATGAAAGAAATGCCTGATGCAACAGAAAAAGCTATTGCCCTTGGTAAAGCTGCTATTGCTAAGACAATTTTGGATACACCTCTTATTGAAGGTGAAACTCCAATGACAAAGCGTGCTTTGGTTATTGGTGGCGGTATTGCAGGTATTACAGCTGCTCTTGATATTGCAGATGCAGGATTCCCAGTTGATATCGTAGAAAAAGATTACACTGTCGGTGGAAAGATGGCTCGTTTGGACAAAACTTTCCCTACCCTTGACTGTGCATCTTGTATCGTTACTCCAAAAATGACTGAAGTAAGCCAGAATTCAAATATCAGAATTCTATCATATTCAGAAGTTTGTGATGTAAAAGGATATATTGGAAACTTTGAAGTAGACATTAAACGTCATCCACGTTTTGTTGATGAAACAAAATGTACTGGCTGTGGAGCTTGTATCGAAAAATGTCCGAACAAAAAAGTTCCAAATGCTTTCAACTTAAATCTTGATAACTGCAAGGCTATTAACATTCCATTTGCACAGGCTGTTCCTAAAGTTGCAGCAATCAATGAAACATATTGTTTGCACATGAAAGGTCTTAAAAATGGTAAAGACAATGTTTGTGGTTTCTGTGAAAAAGCGTGTACAGCTGGTGCCATCAACTTTAATCAAAAAGAAGAAATTCTTACTGAAAAATATGGTGCAATCATCGTAGCTACAGGATACAATCCAATCAGCCTTGAAAAATTCGATGAATATGCTTACAATCAAAGCCCTGACGTTGTATCATCACTTGAATTTGAACGTCTTTGCAACGCATCAGGTCCTACAAATGGTCATCTTCTTCGTCCATCAGATGGAAAAGAACCAAAGAACATTGTATTCGTACAGTGTGTAGGCTCACGTTGTTCAGCAGATTCAACTAAAGGTCACGAATATTGTTCAAAGATCTGTTGTATGTATACAGCAAAACACGCAATCCTTACTCGTGATCACTATCCTGATACAAACATCACTGTATTCTACATTGACGTTCGTACTCCAGGTAAAAACTTTGATGAATTCTACCGCCGTGCAGTTGAACAGTACGGAGTTCACTACATTAAAGGTCAGGTAGGAAAAGTAACTCCGCTTTCTGATGGAACTTTGGATGTTCAAGGTTCAGACTTGATTTTGAATAAACAGGTTCACATAAAAGCTGACATGGTAGTTTTGGCTGCATCTATTGAAGCTGACAAAACAGCTCGTCCTCTTGCAACAATGCTTACTACTTCTATGGACAATAATGACTTCTTCCTTGAAGCTCATGCAAAACTTCGTCCAGTAGAATCACCTACAGCAGGTATTTTCCTTGCAGGTTGCTGTCAGGGACCTAAAGATATTCCAGAAACTGTTGCTCAGTCATCTGGTGCTGCTGCAAAAGCAATTTGTTTGCTTGTTAAAGATAAACTTAAAAATAACCCTTGCACTGCAAATCCAAATGAAAATGCATGTAACGGTTGCGGACAGTGTGCTAATGTTTGTCCTTATGGTGCCATCACATATATCGATAAAGATTTCCGTGGTCCAAACAGAACTACAATCACAAGACATGTTTCTCAAGTTAATACTGCTATGTGTCATGGTTGTGGAGCTTGTACTGTTGCCTGTCCTTCTGGTGCAATGGATCTCTTGGGATTCAGTAATAAACAAATCTTGGCGGAGGTTGACTCAGTACTTTAGTCTGAGAAAATGAATTATGGCTGAAAATAAAGAATGGGAACCAAGAATTGTTGCTTTCTGCTGTAACTGGTGTTCTTACGCTGGTGCAGACCTGGCTGGTAACAACCGTCTTGAATATCCAAAAAATGTGAAAATCATTCGCATTCCATGTTCTTGCCGCTTGAATCCTATGTTCATTTTGCGTGCATTTCAACGTGGTGCAGATGGTGTAATTTTGTGTGGATGTCACCCTGGTGACTGTCACTATTCAACAGGTAACTATTTTGCACGTCGACGTATGACATTACTTTTCTCTATGCTTGATTTTATGGGAATAGAAAAAGGGCGAACTCGTGTAGAATGGTGTTCTGCTGCAGAAGGTGTTCGTTTTGCTGGAATCATGAATGATTTTGTTAAGCAAATCAAAGAACTTGGTGAAAACAGAAAACTGGAGGATTTACGATGCAAGAAAAATTAGTTGAACGCGCAAAAGCTTTACTTGCAGAAGGTAAAGTCCAGAAAGTTGTTGGCTGGAAAAAAGGTCTTTTTGAGGATGATGTAACTCCTGCAGTTTTTACTTCTGCTGAAGAACTTGATAAAGATTTTGTTTTCAATAAATTCTGTAAGGCAAATCTTTCAAAATATCTGGTAAAGATTACAAAAGACATCGAAATCAAAAAAAGCACAACAAGAATGAACAATACAATGGCAAAGCAACGTGATCCTAATGCTCAGGATGCTCCAATTCCTAGCGAAGTTGTATTGGTATTCTTAAAACCAAGCGATACTTATTCTTTTACACAACTTTTAAAAGAAAACCGCATCTCTAAAGAAGATGTTTATGCAATTGGAATTCCTTGTCAGGATACACTTGACGGTGGAGAACCTTGTGAATCTTGTGCAGGCAAAAAGCATGTTTCTTGTGATGAGCTTCTTGGTGTTGATGTTGCTTCTGAAGAGAACCTTGCTCCAAATACTAAACGTATGGAAGAAGTTTCAAAACTTGAAGCTATGACTAGCGAACAGCGCTTTGAATTTTGGAGAAACGAATTATCTCGTTGTATTCGTTGTAATGCATGTAGAAATATTTGTCCTGCTTGTACTTGTGAAACTTGTGTATTTGATAATAATGCACTTTACACAACTCAGAAGGTTGCGGAAACAGATTTTGAAGAAAATCTTTTCCATATAATTCGTGCATGGCATGTTGCAGGTCGCTGTACTGACTGTGGAGAATGTTCACGCGTTTGTCCACAAAATATTCCATTGTATCTTTTAAATAGAAAATTCATTAAAGATATCAATGAGATTTATGGCGATTATCAGGCAGGAGCTGACATGGAAACAAAACCAGCTATGCTTAGATTTGAAGAAAATGATCCTGAAACAACAATTGTTTATGACAGATCAAAAGATGGAGGTAATGAATAATGCTTAGTATCGCAAAAGAGAAAATTGATTCATTATTCGAATTGATTGGCGGTTCACAGCCTTTATATTTGCCTGTTGATAACAATTCTGGAAAATCAGATTTTGCAAGATGGGAAAAAGGTGTAAAACTTTCTGAAAACTTAAAAACTACTCGTTCTGCAAAGGATTTCTTCTTTCCAAAAACTGAACACATGGTCAGTTATGAAATGAACGGAAAAGAAGTCAAAGTTGTTGACCCAAGAAAAGATATCGAAGATTTTGTTATTTTTGGTGTTCGTTCTTGTGATGCAAAAGGTTTTGAAGCTATTGATAATGTTTACCTGAACATGAATCCTGTTGATTCTTATTACAAAAATCGTCGTGAACATGGAACTGTAATTACACTTGCCTGTAATGAACCTGAAAAAACTTGTTTCTGTTCTACTTTTGGAATTGATTCTTCACTTTCAAAACCAAGCGGCGATGTAAGCTGCTGGCTTGCTGACGGTAAATATTATTTCCAGGCAAACACAGAAAAAGGAAAAACTTTTGTTGAAAAAGCAGAATCTGTTTTAAGCGAAGCAGATGACAAACCAGTTGAATCTTTGAAAAAAGAGATTCAAGACAAAATGGAAAAAGTTCCTTTTGCACATCTTGATCTTTCAAAATTCCAGGGCAAAGATATGCTCAAGATTTTCAATTCAAAAGTTTGGAATTCTGTGGCAGAAGCTTGTGTTGGCTGTGGAACTTGTACTTATGTCTGCCCAACCTGTATGTGTTTTGATGTTCGTGACTTTGACACTGGAAATGGTGTAAGACAGATTCGCTGTTGGGATTCCTGCATGTACAATGATTTTACTCAAATGGCTGCAGAAAATCCTCGTCACACACAAAAAGAACGAAGCCGTCAGCGTTTTATGCATAAATTGATGTATTATCCAATGGCTCACGATGGTATGTTCAGTTGTGTTGGATGTGGACGTTGTGTCGAAAACTGTCCTGTAAATATGAACATTGTAAAAGTAATTAAAATGATACAGGAGGTAGATGATATTTAGTCTGATGTGTTTGTGTCTTTCAATTTTTTTTGATTGACATAATTCACTTTCTGAATATGGAAAAAGCTTATGGAAACAAAAGAATCATTTATCCCTTACGTCGGAAAAATTATTGATATTAAACAGGAAACTCCTGATGTTAAGACTTTCAGTGTAGTTGGGCTTGATGGAAAAAAATTGTTCAATCATATTCCTGGACAGTGTGCTATGCTTATTGTCCCTGGAGTTGGTGAATCGATGATTTCTATTACATCATCACCTACTCTTGAAACTCACATGGAATTTTCCATTAAAAAGTGTGGCTGCGTAACTCAGTGGCTTCATAATGCTGAAGTTGGTCAGGAAATTTGTCTGCGCGGACCTGTAGGAAACGGATTCCCTGTTGATACAAAATTAAAAGGAAAAGATATCCTTGTAATTGCTGGTGGTATTGGTATTGCTCCAGTTCACTCTGTAGTTAATTACATGATGGATCATCGTTCTGATTACGGTAAAATTCAGGTGATTTATGGAAGCCGTTCTATGGCAGACCTTGTTCGACTTGAAGAAATGCAGAATGTATGGATGAAACAACCAAACTGTTCGATTGACTTGACTATTGACCGAGCAGAAGAAGGCTGGAAAGGACATGTAGGTTTTGTTCCTCCATTTGTAACAGAACTTAATCCAGATCCAAGCATGACTGTAATTATGTGTGGACCTCCAATTTTAATCCATCTTTCACTTGATGCACTTAAAAAACTTGGTTTTAAAGATGAACAGGTCTTTACAACTATGGAAATGCGCATGAAATGTGGTATTGGTAAATGCGGACGTTGTAATATCGGTGATAAATTCGTTTGTAAAGACGGTCCTGTATTTAGTTTTGATCAGTTAGGTGAATTACCACCAGAATATTAATATTCCTTGCCCTTGGTTTTCTTATATTCCGGGGGTCTTAGGGGGGAATTGAAAAAGGAATTTTTTCTTTTTTTCGATTTTATTTTCAGTTTCTGACTGATGCCCCCCCTAGGAGAGGGGGTAGCGGAAAACCGAAGGTTTGGAGCGAGGGGCAGGCGCCCCACCTTATATAATTTATACTTGCATTTATCAAGTGTTTTATAGGAGATACGATAATGGCAGATAAAGAAATGGCAACAATTTATATTTTTGGAAAAAAATATGAAGTTCCTGCTGAATTAACAATTATGAATGCTATGGAGTATGCTGGCTATCAGTTGAAACGTGGTTGTGGATGTAGAAACGGTTTTTGTGGTGCATGTGCTACAATTTACAGAATAAAAGGTCAGAATCAGCTTCAGACTTGTCTTGCTTGTTCTAAGAAAGTTGAAAATGATATGTACATTGCTACTTTACCTTTCTTCCCTCTTGTAAAACAGGTTTACGATATTAATACTGTTAAACCTGAACAGTCTGTTATGATGCAGCTTTATCCTGAAATTTATGCTTGTGTTGGTTGTAATGCATGTACACGTGCATGTCCTCAGGATTTGCAAACTATGCAGTATATTGCCTATGCTCAGAGAGGTGATTTTGCAAAATGTGCAGACCTTTCTTTTGACTGTGTAATGTGTGGATGCTGTTCTTCACGTTGTCCAGCTGGAATTTCTCATCCACAAGTTGCAGAACTTGCTCGCCGTATTAATGGTAAATATCTTCAGCCTCAGACACAACACCTTATTGACCGTGTTGCTGAAATTGATTCTGGAAAATGCGAAGAAGAAATTAAAAAACTTATCGCAATGTGTACTGGTGACAAAGCTCAGATTAAAAATCTCTACAATAATAGAGATATTGAAAAATAAATAGAAATGACATCCGTGTCATTTTTATTTAGTGAGTTTTGCGTTGCAAAACTCGTAACGGGAATTGAAAAATACAAGACGCGCCTTCCATGGCGCTTTCTAGGAGAATAAACTTATGTATGGTAACTACCTGGACGATGCTGCAAAAATTGTAGCAGAAAAACGCGAAGAAAATCTTAAATTTGAACATGCACGTCTTACTGCTGAAGAAAAAGACGACTTGCTTTTGAAATTCCATCCTGACAGAATTAAGGAACAGTTTGCTGAACTTAAAATTGGTCCTAATAAGGGTGAAAAAGCTCCTATCGAACTTGTAGAAATGTTACAGGCCAAACCTCGCTACGAAGCAAACCAGATTGATTTGAATCATGTTGATTATGAAACTGATGTTCTTGTAATTGGTGGTGGTGGTGCTGGAACAAGTGCTGCAATTATGGCTTCAGAAGCTGGTGCAAAAGTTTTACTTGCTACTAAACTTCGTGTTGGAGATGCAAATACTATGATGGCTGAAGGTGGAATTCAGGCTGCTGATAAACCAAATGATTCACCTGCTCAGCATTTTCTTGACTGTTACGGCGGTGGTCACTTTGACGGAAAACCTGAACTTGTTTACACTTTGGTAAATAAAGCTCCTTCTGTTATCAAATGGCTCAACGACCTTGGAGTTGAATTTGACAAAGAGGCTGACGGTACTATGGTTACAACTCACGGTGGTGGAACTAGCCGTAAACGTATGCATGCTTGTAAAGACTATTCTGGTGCTGAAATCATGCGTACTTTGCGCGATGAAACTTTTAACCGTGCAGATTCAATTACTGTAGTTGATTTTACTGCTGCAATTGAGATTATTAAGAATGATAAAGGGGAAGCATGTGGAGCTGTTTTGATGAATATTGAAACTGGAGAACTCCGTATTGCAAAAGCAAAAGTTGTAATTATTGCTACTGGTGGTGCTGGACGAATGCATTATCAGGGATTCCCTACTTCTAACCATTATGGTGCAACTGCTGATGGTCTTGTAATGGCTTACCGTGCTGGTGCAAAACTTTTGTATCAGGATTCATTGCAGTATCACCCGACTGGAGCTGCTTATCCAACTCAGATTCTTGGTAAACTTGTAACTGAAAAAGTTCGCTCTCTTGGTGCAAAACTCATCAACAAAAACGGTGAAGTTTACATTCATCCTCTTGAAACCCGCGATGTTAATGCATCTGGTATTATCCGCGAAGTTCGTGAAGGTCGTGGTGTTGATAATGATGTACAGCCTGCAGTTTGGCTTGATACTCCGATGATTGAAATGATTCATGGTGAAGGAACTATTCTTAAATCAATTCCTGCAATGTACAATATGTTCATTAAATATGGAATCGATATCAGAAAGGAACCTATTCTTGTTTATCCAACTCTTCACTATCAGAACGGTGGTGTTGAAATTGATGCAACATGTCACACAAACGTTGCAAACCTTCTTGTTGCTGGTGAAGCTTCTGGCGGTGTTCATGGAACTAACCGTTTGATGGGTAACTCATTGCTTGATGTTGTAGTATTCGGTCGCGAAGCTGGAATCGAAGCTGGTAAGATTTTCAAGGACATTGCAATGACTGATACTGCAAAAATGAATCTTGATCATGTTACAGCATTTGAAAAAGAACGTGATGATGCAGGAATTAAAGGTGATGTTGTTTCACCAAAAATTCTTCCAGTTTATCATCATGGCAACAAGGAATTTGAAAAAGCAATTCCAGGTGCCAGTAAATAAAAGCAAAATCAAAAAGAAAAGAATTTTTTAATTTTTTTTCGATTGAACAGCTCTTATCAATTTTTGTGATTTGATGGGAGCTGTTTTTTATAATTTATGTATAAAATCCTTTTTTTTCAGATAACAAGATTTGTCATCAGTGGAACTTTTAAATCAACAACACTTCATTTTAAAAAAAATATCACTGTACTAACTTAAATGAAAATGAAATGTTCCCACAATTTAATCTTTCTTAACTTTTTGATATTTCTTGAATTTTTACATATATAAATATATAATGATTTAAATTTTATATTTTAAGAGGTTAAAAAAAATGACTGCTTATTTAGCTGGAGTTGTTTCTTCGCTCCTGTCATTTATTTTTATTGTTTTTGCTATTGGTGCAATCGGTTACCTTGTTGGTGGAATTAAAATTAAAGGTATCGAACTTGGAACTGCAGGTGTTTTACTTGTAGCGTTGATTTGGGGTGTTGTAATAAACTTTATTCCTTCGTTTGATTTTGCTGGTGTTAAAACAATTACACTTTGGTCAGATAAAATCAAAAGTAATTTCGGAATTGTATCAAACATTGGTACAGCACTTTTTGTTACTGCAGTTGGACTTATTGCAGGTCCTAAGTTTTTCCGTTCTTTTAACAAAAGTACAATTGCATATATAGTTCTCGGATTCGTGATTATCATCATTGGTGCAGTAACAGCTGCTCTTTTTGCCATTTTTGATCCGAACTGTTCTTCTTCTATGGCTGTTGGACTTTTGACTGGTGGACTTACTTCTACTCCAGGTTTCAGTGCGGGAAAAGAAGTTGCAGTTGCTTTGGATGAAGCTGCAAAAGCTGCAGGTCAAGTTTCTACTTTGGAAGCTGATGTAACTGCTGGTTACGGTATTGCTTATACTTTCGGTGTTTTGGGAGTTGTTTTATTTGTTCAAATTCTTCCTAAAATTTTAAAAGTTGATATGGCTGATGAAGTTGCACATTTCCAGGCAGCAAATCAGATTCAAATTCCCGAACCAAAAGGCAAACTTTCTCAGATTGATCCATTTGGATTTTTCCCATTCTTCCTTGCTGTAGCTTTGGGTTGTGTGATTGGTGCAATTAAGATACCTGGAATTAACTTTTCTCTGGGAAATTCTGGAGGATGTCTGATTGGAGGTTTACTTGTAGGTCATTTTGCTCATATCGGTAAGATTGATCTTCGCATCAGTAAACAGATTTTGAATTTTATGCGTGAACTTGGTCTAGTTTTATTCTTGATTGGTGCAGGTGTTCCTGGCGGTGTAAACTTCATTTCAAAATTCCGCTGGACTTATTTTATTTACGGTGCTGTAATGACACTTGTTCCTATGATTGTCGGTTACATCATCGCTCGCTATGTATTTAAATTAAGCATTTTGAACAATCTTGGTTCTATCACAGGTGGTATGACTTCAACACCAGCATTGGGAACATTGATTGCAACAGCAGGTACAGACGAAGTTTCTGCTGCTTATGCTGCAACTTATCCTTTTGCTCTTGTTTCTATCGTTCTTGCTTCAAAAATTATTATTATGCTTATCTAAAATAATTTAGTTTTCTTTCAAAAAAACAGGATATAAAAAAAAGACTGTCTTAAAATATAGTTTCAGAACTCATAAAAGACAGCCTTTTTATTTATTTTGATGTCATATTTATTACGCCATCCCAGTTTTCTGGTACTCCATTTTGTATGAAGTTTTTACATCTTTCTGCAAAAACAAGTGAAGTTGGATCACCTTCATTTATAGCATTTGCCTGAATGAACAATTTTCCTGCATTAATAAAATCACGATTTAAGTATCGTTCTAACGCTACATTAAAAATATCAATCTGTTCTTTCTGCAGACTTGAAAGTTCAGAAGTAAAACCAATTACATTGTAAAGCTGGACAGGTGTGGAACGACCCACTACCCTTACTCTGTCAAGTTTTCGCACAGTGATTTCATCTTTATGTACACCTGAGTTAGCAAAATTCCATGTAGAATCAGAACACATAATCCATGAATTATATGCTTTGTTAACGCCTTCCAGACGGCTTGCAAGATTTACAGTATCTCCAATCATCGTGTAATTCAGTTTACTAAATGAATCTGTCTTACTACCCATTAAACCAACATAGGCATCACCCGAATTTATACCGATTCTAGTCTGAAGAGGATTCAGTTTTATGATTTCAGTATTTCCTCTGTCATTTACAATTTCTATAGGTTTAAATAAATCTGCATGACTTTGATTAAATTCGATTTCCACTTTTTTCATATTGATTGCAGAATCAAGACAGCGGAAAGCCCACTCTTCTTTTGTGTGCGAATTCATCGGATCTGGAGCACCAAACATAGAAATAATCGCATCACCTTCATATTTATCAATATTTCCATTGTTTTTCAAAATTTCATTTGACATCTGCCCAAGATATTCGTTTAAAATCTCGATTAATTTGTTTGGACCTTCATCTCCATAACGTTTTCCGATACTTTCGCTTAGAGTGGAGAATTTCTGAATGTCAGAAAACAAAGCTGTAATTACCTTTTTTTGTCCTTCAGTTTTAAATGCTTCTGGATTTCGTCTTAATTCTTCAACTGTATCTTTATTTGCAAAAGAAGCAGCAATCTGAGTGATAAATCTTTTTTCAACAATACTTTGATAGAATCGGTACGAAATTCCGAAAATCAAATCTACCGCCAGATATACTATTGTTCCAAAAAATCTTATGTAATAATGAGAAAAGACAAAAAGCGAAGCAAAAAACAGACAATAAATTAAATAGAGAATAAAAGTAAGAATATTTTGTGTTGTATTCGAAGTTTTTCCAAAAAGAATTGTCAGCATCGATAAAAGGGCTGCAAACAAAAAGCCCCAATACCAGTTAATATTATTGATAAAATCAAGATTTAGCAAAGTATTCAGAATATTTGCGTGAATTCCAATATTCATAAATTTCTTTTCATAAGGTGTTGCACCATTATCTGTTGTAGAAGTTGCAGTATTTCCGATGATACAATATGCACCTTCATACATCGGACGCATTTCTTTCATAAATTTCGCATAAATATCATATTCATGTTTCAGATTATCATAATCATTTTTTATGATGTTTTTTATTTCTTCCATATCTTTTAATGAAATAGAATCAGCAATCTGGTTAATTCGTGCATTAATAGTTTGCAAATAGCCTGAATTCAGAAAATCATTCACACTTTGATAAAAAGCTTTTTTTCTGTCAAAATAATTTTGATATTCTTCATCACTTATGCCATCAAGAACATTTCCTTCAATATCATAACCTGTGCATTTCGAAAGCAGATATTCTTTTTCATCATTTATTGATTGAAATTCCTGCAGTAAATCTAATGCAGTATAAATATAATCCATTTGAGAGCCGTCATCATTAAAAATAACAGGCAAAGAAATATTTGAAAGACATAACCCAATCTGTTCTTCTAAGTACGAAAGATTTATCAAATTGATGATAGAATCATTTCTAAAAGATTCATCGCATGAACCTTTACGGTAATTTATAAAAATTCTACCAAATTCGTCCACAGGAATTTCAATATCACCGCGAACATTTGTTTTGGGATTAATTGCATTTTTTATGATATATTTATTTGATTTTCTTTCAATCTGATTTGAATCCACAATCTGCAAAAAAGGTCCAAAAGTTAGCTGAGCTACATATCTTCCATTATATTGATATAAAAGTTCCATTCTGCGGCGCACACCATCACTGTCGATTACAGAATTTGTAAAGTTAGCACCATAAGACCGCGTAAGTAACTTATGAAGTGCAGGAGTAAAACCATTTGGTTCCTGAGATTCTAAAGAAGTTCGATTGTTGCCAATAGTGATTAAATCATATTCATCTTTTACAGAATCGAGCAGTAGCCTAGAAACTGTGTAATCCAGTTCGTCCTCTTTTGTTTCATAACCTAAATCCTGATGATTTATTGTTAAATATGATTTTCCAAAAAACTGAAGGCACTGGGCAAAATATTCGTCGTTATCACGCGACATGTTATTCGTGATATATTCATTCAGCTTTGAAAATTCAGGAATTATATTATCTTCCAGGAGATTTTGTTTCAATTCAGGCAAATCTTCCAAAGAAAAGTATCCGGATTCAAGTGCATCTGTCATCTGAGAAATTAAATCATTAACATTTTGTTCAGTATCAGCAATGCTTGAATATATTTTTTGTTCTGCTGATGGTGCAATTCCGTTTTTTGAAGGAGAAATATATTCAATATCGAAAATTGCAGTATCAGCACCAAGTTCTTTCATGCTCAAAAGTGCATTTGCAATTTCATCTCTACTCCAAGGCCACTCTCCAAGTGCTGTGATAGACGGGTCATCAATTTTTACCATTAAAATTTTCTGGTTTTGTTCAGGCTGTTTTCTAAGTTTGATAAGTGAATCGTACAATTGAAAATCAAGTGCCTGAAAGAAATTCAAATAACAAAGACCTGCAAAAACAACAATAATTAAAATCTTTATGCTTATAAAGAAAAGCGTATTTTTTTTATTTTTCATAAATAAATTATATCATATTATTTAAAATAATCCACTTTTTAATGCAAGTTTTGCAGCTTCCTGTTCCGCCTGTTTTTTTGAATTTCCAGAACATGGACCATAAGTCATATCATTTAAATGCACAACGACAGAAAAAATCTGCGCATGTTCAGGACCTGTTTTTGAAATCAATTCATATCGTGGACACATTTTTGCAATTTTCTGATATTTTTCCTGCAAAATTGTTTTGTAATCTTTTATTCCGCTGTCAAAAACTTTTTCAATCTGAGGAATCATAAAAGCAAGAATATATTTTTCAACTGATTTAAATCCACTGTCTAAATAATATGCTCCGATTATAGCTTCCATACAGTCCGCAAGAATTGCAGGTTTTGTTCTTCCTCCACTTTTTTCTTCACCTTTTCCAAGAATAAGAAGATTTTGAATATTTAATTCAAGGGCAATTTCCGAAAGAATTTTTTCTGATACTACAACCGACTTAATTTTTGCCAAATCGCCTTCCACAACATCATAATGCCTGTAAAGATACGAAGCAGTAACCATTCCAAGAACAGAATCTCCTAAAAATTCCAATCTTTCATTGTTTTTGAGATTTTTCAATTCATTTGTAATTGAACGATGACAAAAAGCCTGATTTAATAAATTTAAATCACTAAAACTGATATTTACAGATTTACAGAAATTGAGAAGTTGAGTTTTTCTTTCTTTTGAAATAAAGTTTTTTTCCATAATGATTATATAATTCTGATAATATATTTAAAATAAAAAAAGCACAAGTCTAAACCTGTGCTTCTTTTACAGACAAAATATATCCTAAAGATTACTGCTGTGATTTAATGAAATCGTAAGCGTCACGAACTGTTTCAAATTCATTAGCTTTTTCATCAGGAATACTTACACCCAATTCTTCTTCGATAGCATATACTAATTCATAAGTATCAAGACTATCAGCTCCGAGATCATTTCTGAATGATGAATCTAAAGTGATTTTTCCTTCATCAATTTCCAATTTGTCAGCAATAAGTTTCTGGATTTTTTCAAACAATTCGTCCATTTTTTTCTCCTAAGGATTATGCTTTTGTTTCAGGTGTAATTACCTGACGACCACGGTAAAAACCGCATTTTGGGCAAACATGATGTGACTGAACTAAGTTGCCGCAATTATTACATTCAACCAACTGTGGAGCAGTAAGTTTCATATTAATTGTCTGACGTCTTTTAGTTACGGCCTTCGATGTTTTACTTCTTGGTACTGCCATATATATAACCTCACTTTATTCTGATATAACTGAGAATAAATAATACAACAGTTCCAATCAGAATGTCAATACATTATATCAAATTTACTTTATTTGTCAAATATTTTATTTACAAATTTTCAAAAAATGTCATTTAAATAAAAAAATGTTGTCTATTAAGGATTGTCATGCCAGATTCAGTTCAGCATCCATATAATCATAGTTTAGAAATTCCAAAACAATTTCGGAACTGTCCCTTTCAATTTTTCAATTTTTCAATCAGAATATTTTTCTTTTAACTTTTTAGCAACAATCGGCGGAACCATTCTGGAAATATCACCGCCAAATTTTGCAAGCTCCTTTATTGATGATGACTTTACGATTGCATATTTTTCTTTTGATTGTAAAAAGACAGTTTCAATATCATTATTTAAATTCTGATTCATCAGCGCAAGTTCAAATTCATAACCAAAATCATTTGAAGATCTTACTCCCCTTACAAGAACTTTTGCATTCACTTCTTTAGCATAATTCACAATCAGTCCTTCATAGACATGGGCAGAAACATTTGGAAAATCTTTTATCAGTTCTTTCATCATTTCAAGACGTTCATTCTGAGAAAACATATATTTTTTATCAGGATTTACAGAAACAACAACATCCACACTATCAAAAAGTCCAGAAGCACGTTTAATAATATCAAGATGTCCATTCGTAGGAGGATCAAAAGACCCTGCAAATACTGCTTTTACCATAAAAAATAAAATAACCGATTTGACGAAAACTGACAATAGATGTAATATTAAAACCATGAAAAATATTAAAATTATTTTGTTTATGTTATTTTGTTTTGTTTTGTTTTCATGTGGTTCTGCTCCAAAAAAAGAGACAGAAGAAATTCAGCCTCCAGTTCAAACTGAAGAAAACCAAGAAACAATTATTATAGAAGAATCAACTGATTACAATGACGATGATTCAGTAGAATTGATTAATGAAGTTGTAGAAATTGAAGAAGTTCTTGATGAAGAAGATGAAGAATATCTTCGCTCCACAAATGAACTTACAGAAAATGAAGTTGTCACAAAAGAGGAATTCATTGATGACAAGGCTGAAATTCTGTATATAATTTCTGAACTTCAGGAAATCATGGAAAATGAAGATACAGAAGCATGGCTTAAATACATCTCTCCTGATTCAATCAGATATTATTCAAGTCCGGTAAATATCAGAAAAGCACAAAAAAAACTTCCAAATAAGACAATTCAACTGAATGGAATCGGTGATTATTTTAAACATGTTTTCATTCCGTCAAGAAAACGAAGCAATGTTGATGAAATCCGCTATATTTCCAAAACAAATATAAAAGCTGTTGAAGTAAAAGATGACGGTTCTACAGTTGTATATTATCAGTTTGTTAAAGTGAATGGAAAATGGCTTGTTCACATTCCTACTCTATAATCAGCTGAATAATAATCAATTTTTTCAAGTTTTAAAGATTGTGTTTATTGATTTTTAATTAATTTCATTCTATAATAAAGATTCGTATATATTAACCGGAGGATATTATGAAAGTTAGTAAAAAAGTTTTGCTTTCATCACTTTTGGCTTTAACAGTTTTTTTTGTATCAGCTCAGGAAAAACAAGTTCAAAAAAAAGATAATTCTTCTTCAGAAAAAGAAACATCTGTAGAAAGTGAATATTTAAATGACATTGACAGTGACATCATTACAACATTGGCAGATTCTGATGATTACGATAATAAACTGGTAGCTCTCCAATATTTGCAGGGAGCAATCGAAGATGGAAATACATCTGATGCAATCATTCAGGCTCTTGATAAACTTGCAGGAGAAGGTTTAACTTCTCAGACAAGAACAAACGGAAGACTTACAAATAATTTTCCGGAAATTCGCCGTCAGGCTTGTCTTTTGATGGCAAAAGTTCCAACAGAACATTCAAAAAACACACTTGTTTCTATTGCAATTGCCGACTCTGAACCTATGGTTATTGCAGCAGCAGTAAAATCACTTGGAGAAATTGGAATAAACAATAATGATGAGACTGTAGAAGCAATTGCTTTTGCTAACAGAAGAAATCAGGTTTTAAATCCTACAAGCAGTCTTGCACTTGAAGTTTTGACAGCTTATGAAATTCTTGCTGACTCTACAGAAAATAAAAAAACAATCATTGATTCAGTTGCTAGAATTTCAACAGATTATCATTATGTAACTCCTGTAAGAAACAAAGCATACAAATTGTTAAAAAGTCTTTCGTCAAGTGGAAGTGATAGTAACAAAAAAGATTCTACCAAAGATAAAAAACAGCAGTCTTCAAATGAATCTTCTAATGAAGTAACTGGAGATTAATTTTCTTTATTTTTTCATTTTTTATGATTATATTAATATAAAGAATTTCTTAAATTTTATGATATGGTGGTTTTGTTTATCATTACCACCTAATTTTTTTATCTGTATAAGCAGAATGTTGCCGCTAATGCAACTTTATTCAGCGCATACATTTGCTGTCACTGACGAGGAGGAGAAATGGAGCCTATAATTTTGGCATCTTCATCACCAAGAAGACAAGAAATTCTCAAAATGCTCAAAATTCCGTTTCGTGTAATAATTCCAAATATTGATGAAACATTAACTACTGCAATTGAATTGGAACAGATTCCTGAATTATTGGCACGTGAAAAAGTTACTGCAGTGATTCATGCTCAACCTGCTGGGCAGGAAATTCCTTGGGTTTTGGGAGCAGACACTTTAATTATTTTTGAAGATAAAATTCTTGGAAAACCACAAACACATGAAATGGCTGTGGAATACTTAAAAAAACTTCAGGGAAACACGCATACAGTTATTACTTCAATTGTTTTGTATAACGGTCACACTCATGAAACAACTACAAGAACATGCAAAACAAAAGTAACTTTTGCACAAATGTCAGATAAGGAAATTGAATGGTATGCAGAAACTGGTGAATGGCATGGGGCTGCCGGTGGATACAGAATTCAAAGTCTTGCTTCATGTTTTATTCAAAAAATAGAAGGTTCATATTCTGGCGCTGTCGGCTTGCCTATTTTTGAACTTTACGATATACTTAAAGAACAAGGTTATTCTGTTTTAGAATAATTTTTATAAATTACAACAACTCGTAGAGTTGCACATTCCGATCTCTTTTGAGATGCGAGAAACAGAGTTTGGCGGTTTGATTCAGGATATAATCAATTTTGAAAATCAAACCCGTGAAGGAGCGTTACTCATGGCTGTAGTAACAATGAAAAACCTGTTGGAATCTGGAGTTCACTTCGGACATCAGGTAAAACGTTGGGATCCACGTATGAAGAAGTACATCTTCGCAGAACGCAATGGAATCCACATTATTGATTTGCAGAAAACAATTGCTGCAATTAAAGACGGATATGATGAAGTTCGCAAAGTAACTGCATCAGGAAAATCAATCCTTTTTGTTGGAACAAAAAAACAGGCTCAGCAGGCTGTACAGAAAGAAGCTGAACGCTGTGGTATGTTCTATGTAAACAACCGCTGGCTTGGTGGTATGCTTACAAACTTCTCTACAATCAAAAAATCACTTCAGCGCCTCAAAAAAATTGAAAAAATGGAAATTGACGGCACTTTTGATAATCTTACAAAAAAAGAAGTTGCAGCTCTTCAGAAAGAAAAATCAAAACTTGAAAAGAACCTTGGCGGTATCAAAGAAATGAAAGAACTTCCAGGTGCAATTTTCATTATTGATACACACAAAGAACAGCTTGCAGTTGCAGAAGCACGCAGAATGGGAATTCCTATCATTGCTGTTGTTGATACAAACTGTAATCCAGAAGGTATTGACTTCCCTATTCCTGGTAACGATGATGCTATTCGTGCAATTTCATTGTTCACATCAATTATTGCTAATGCCGTAATCGAATCTGATAATGAAGCTGGACTTAAGATTCTTGAAAATCTTAATGATGATGAAGAAATTACTACTGATGCAGTAATTAAAAGTGAAGATGAAGAAATCGTAGACTATTCTAATTATCAGCCAACTGAAATCAAAGAAGAAGATGTTGAAGAAGATGACAAAGATAGTCTTGTTGATGAAGATAAAATTTATAAGGACTAATTTATGGCAATCACAGCAGCTGATGTAAAAGCACTTCGTGAAAAAACTGGTGCTGGTATGATGGAATGCAAAAAAGCCCTTACAGAATGTAATGGTAATATTGCAGAAGCAGAAAAATCTTTGAAAGAAAAAGGTCTTGCAGCAATGGCAAAACGTTCTGAACGTGCTACTTCTGAAGGACGTTTGTTCATTCGCCAGGATGGAAATAAAATTGCAGTAATTGAACTTACTTGTGAAACAGACTTTGTTGCAAAAAATGCTGATTTTATTGCAGTTGGTGAAAAAATGCTTGATGTAACACTTGCAAAAGGTTACACAAAAGTTGAAGCTGAACACGAAGAAATTCTTGAACCTCTTAAAGTTTCTATCCGTGAAAACATGAAAGTTGCAAAAGTTGAAGTATTTGATGTACCTGCAACTGCATCTGCAGCTTATTACGTTCACTCAGACTTCAAAACTGGTGCTGTTGTAATCGTTGACGGTTCTACAGCTGACAGCGTAAAAACATTTGCAAAAGATTGTTGTTTGCACATTGCAGCTTTCACACCATCTTATACTTCAAAAAAAGATGTACCACAGAGTTACATCGATGAACAGAAGGAAATCTTTAAAGCTCAGATGGACCAGGATGAAAAAATGGCTGGAAAACCTGAAAATGTTAAAGAAGGAATTTTGCAGGGTAAAATTAACAAACATTTGGCTGAAATCTGTTTTGAAGACCAGATGTTCGTAAAAGATGACAAAAAAACTGTGACTGCTAAACTTGCAGAAACAGGAAAAGAAGCTGGAGCTACACTTTCTTTTGTTGTAGCAAAACTTTTTGTTTTGGGTAAATAATTTTTTTTACTAAAAAAGGCTGTTTTAATTTTTGAAAGTTAAGGCAGCCTTTCATTGCGATACACATAAATGTGTCGCGCTAACACTGAGTTTAATAGGGATGTTATAAAAAAATTACATCCGTGTAGTTTTTTATAACTCAAGTTTATTTTGTGCATAGCACTTTATAAACTTGTATTCGGCGCATCCTGCGCCACCGCTAACGCGGAGTTTAATAGGAGGAAATATGTCTGAAACTTGTGAAGCTCGAATGGAAAAAACTATAGCTTCTTTAAAAGATTCTTTTAATACAATTAGAACAGGTCGTGCTAATGCGGCTATTTTTGATAAAGTTCGTGTAGATTATTATGGAACAAAATCTCCATTAAATCAGGTGGCAACAATTGCAATTCCAGAAGCTCGTTCTGTTATCATCACTCCTTTTGATAAATCTCTTATTTCTGAAATTGAAAAAGCAATTCAAGTTGCAGACTTGGGATTAAATCCTTCTAATGATGGAAAAGTGATTCGCATTCAAATTCCAGCACTCACAGCAGAACGCCGTAAAGAACTTGTAAAACAGGCAAAAACAATTGCAGAAAATAGCAGAACTGCAATAAGAAATATTCGTCGTGACGGAAATGATGATTTAAAAAAACAGCAGAAAGACGGAACTTTAACTGAAGACGGTCTTAAAACAGAAACTGATAAACTTCAAAAATTGACTGATAAATTCATCGATGAAATCAATAAGATTTATGAAGCTAAAGAAAAGGATATTTTACAAAACTAATGTCTTTTATAGATAAAAATAATCTTCCATTACATGTCGCTATTACAATGGACGGTAATGGAAGATGGGCACAACAAAGAAAATTACCGCGAACTGCAGGTCATGATCAAGGCTTACACACTGTTAAACGGATTGTAAAACTTGCATCAGACATAGGAATTAAGTATTTAACTTTGTACGTATTCTCCACAGAAAACTGGAAAAGAACTGAAAAAGAAGTTGGTTTTCTGATGAACTTAATTCACATTCATCTTTGCGGCGAACTTGATTTTTATAAACAAAACGGAATCAAAATCAATCATATTGGTGACATTGACTCACTTCCCGACTCTATCAAAAAAGATATAAAAGAAGCAATTGAAGATACAAAAGATTTTACTGGAATGACTCTAAATCTTGCCATAAATTACGGGGGAAGAGATGAACTTCTTAGAGGAATCAAAAAAATCATTAATAATAAAATAAATGAAAATGAAATCACTGAGCAATTAATTTCCAGCTTTTTAGATATGCCTCAAAGTCCTGATGTAGATTTGTTGATAAGAACTGGCGGCGAAAAAAGATTGAGCAATTTTCTGCTATGGCACATTCCTTACGCTGAACAGATTTATACAGATACTTTATGGCCAGATTACACGGATGAAGAGTTTATAAAAAATATCGAGGATTTTTCACATCGAAACAGAAGATTTGGTGCGGAAAAATCTGAAAATGTAAAAAAGGAATAAAATGAGTAAAACAGCACAACGGTTACTAACTTTTTTTATTGGAATTCCTCTTGTATTGCTGATTGTTTTTGCAGATTATTTGAATAATCTTCCTTTGCATATTGCAATAGGCATTTTTTCAGTTCTTGCAGCAAATGAATTTTATGATATGCTGAAAATTAATCACACACTTTTTCCAAAACCGTTGCTTATGGTTTTTACGGCTTTACTGCCATATCTTACTTTTTTATTTATCCTTTATGATTTTAAAATTGAATTAATACCGTGGGTTTACCTTTTTGAAATTTTGATGTTGATGGGAATTGAATGTTTTACAGCAAAAACTTTTGAAAAATCACTATCAAAAATTGCATATTCAAGTTTACTTATTTTTTACTGCGGATTTTTACTTACATTTCTTTCAAGATTGACTGTTACTGAAAATTCAACTTACATAATCAGTTTATTTCTGATATTTGTTTTCATTTGCGATTCTCTTGCATGGTTCTTTGGAGTTTTATTTGGAAAATCAACAAGAGGATATGTTGCAGCAAGTCCAAACAAAAGTTTAGTTGGATTTATCGGAGGAATATGTTGTTCCATTCTTGCAGGATTTTTATTTAAATGCATTTTCCCACAAAAAATTCCATTTTCATACATTGATATTTTGATTTTAGGTTTTCTTACAGCTATTGCTTCTATTGTGGGAGACTTAATTGAATCTGTATTCAAACGTTCTTCTGGAGTAAAAGACAGTGGAAATTTGATTCCAGGGCGAGGCGGTGTGCTTGATTCTATCGACTCAATTGTAATTGCTGTTCCTGTTTTCTATATCTGTCAATATTGTTTCAGTTTATTTTAATTTTCTTTTATAGTATATAAAATTATAGTATATAAAATATGAAAAGAGTTTTAGTTTTGGGCTGTACAGGCTCCATAGGTACAAATACTTTAAATATCGCAAATAATCTTCCACAGAACTTTAAAATCTGCGGTTTGCAATCTCATTCAAATGAAAAAAAACTTGCAGAACTTGGAACTTTTTATAATTGTCCAACTTTACTTACATCAAAAGATTCTTCTGCACAGGCTTTTGAAAAATTGATTGAAGAATCAACCCCTGATATTGTTGTAAACGGAATTGCTGGCGCAGCTGGACTTTTGCCTTCAAAAATTGTTCTGGAAAATAAAATTGACATTGCACTTGCAAATAAAGAAACAATTGTAATGGCAGGACCATTAATCAAAAATCTTGCTAAACAAAATGCTGCAAATATTCTCCCTGTAGATTCAGAACATTCTGCTATTTTTAATCTTGTTGAAAAAATTGGAAAAGAAAATATAAGTAAAATCGTGATTACAGCGAGCGGTGGTCCTTTCAGAACTTTTACAAAAGAACAGCTAAACAATGTGACTGTCGAGCAGGCATTGAATCATCCAACTTGGAAAATGGGCAAAAAAATTACAATTGATTCTTCAACTTTGGCAAACAAGGGGCTTGAAGTTATAGAAGCTGCATATCTTTTTGATGTAACTTCTGATAAAATTGAAGTTGTCGTTCATCCTCAAAGTTTGATTCATTCTCTTGTGCGCACTAATGACGGTATGCTTTATGCTCAGATTTCTGATCCTGACATGAAACATCCGATTTACAGTGCTTTGACTTGGCCTGAAAATAAAAAAACTTATCTTGAACCATTTGATTTATTCGACCAGACAATGACATTTTTCAAACCAAGAATTAACGATTTTCCACTTTTGGGATTTGCTTTTGAATGTGTAAAAATGGGAAACTGTTATCCGCTTGTTTTTAATGCCGCAAATGAAGTTGCAGTTCATGCTTTTTTAGAAAAAAAGATTTCATTTCCAGCTATTACAAGAATTGTGAGGTCTGTTCTAGATTATGACTGGAATGCAAAGCTTGACTCTTTTGAAACAGTTTTTGAGGCTGACAAAAAAGCCAGGGATATAGCAATGGAGCTGCTTTAATGAAATGGATTTATGGACTTTTATGCCTGTTTTTTCTAATTCTTTTTCATGAATTTGGTCACTTTATTGCGGCAAAAATTTTTGGTGTAAAAGTTGAAGCATTTTCTATAGGTTTTGGACCTGTTCTTTTGCATAAAAAAATAAAAGGAACAGATTTCAGACTCTCACTTTTTCCTCTTGGCGGCTATTGCAGCATGAAAGGAGAAAAAGATTTTCAAAAAGCACTGGAGGAAAATCAAAAAGAAATTTCTGGTGATGCTGATTCACTTTACGGTATACATCCAGTAAAAAGAGCTGCAATCGGTTTTGCAGGTCCTTTTTTTAATTTTATTTTTGCAGTTCTTGCTTATTCGATTATCAATTTTGTAGGTTATGATTATTACACTTATTCAAATAAAGTGTTGATAAACGAAAACGTTACTTCATCTGTTGCAAAAGATGCTGGAATCATTTCTGGCGATAAAATTATCCAAATCAATAATAAAAAAATAGAAGATTTCAGTGAAATAATTCAGGAAATTTCGTCAAGACCAGATGAAGATTTATGCATTACAATTGACAGAGATGGAAAAATTTTCAAAATTAATCTTCATTCTGAACTAGACAAAGAAAATGGAACTGGAAAAATTGGCATTGTTGCAGATTCTCAAACTTTGATAAAAAAATCAACTTCAAAAATGAATATTTTTTCTGCCCTCGCCCACGGATTTCTGGATACAGTTGAATATATTTCATTAACATTTAAAAGTATTGGAACGCTTTTTAAAGGCGTTAATTTGGATAATGCAGTTTCAGGACCGGCACGGGTTACAGATTTACTTGGGACAACTGTAAAAGAAAGTTTTAGTGAAAGTTTTAAAACAGGAATAATCAATATGTTTTCACTGATGGGCATAATAAGTATTTCTCTTTTTATTATGAATCTTCTTCCAATTCCTGTGCTGGACGGTGGATTGATTCTTTTTGCATTTATTGAATTTATCATCAGGCGAAAAATTAATCCAAAAATTCAGTATTATTTTCAGTTTGTGGGAATTGCCTTTATCGCATTTTTATTTATAATAGGATTGAAAGGTGATATAAAATTCTTTTTGAGTAAAAGATAATTATTAATATTATAAATTGTTTTTTAATTGGAGATTTATTGTGAAAAAAATCATTTTTTCTTCATTTTTTTTGATTTCATTTTTTAGTCTTTGGGGACAATCTCATATTTCTCAACAATCACATCAAGATAATGTAAATAAACTGCTTCCGGCAATCAAATCTGATTATGAAAGAAGTTTTTTTTCTGCTGGGGAAGACGGTTTTGTTATAAAATGGGCAGAAGACAATCAGGGTGAACATTATCAATTTTCTGAAGTTGGAATTCGACTTATAGCTTTATCTCCAAATGGAAATGATATTGCAATTTATGAAACTGATGGTGGTTCTGTAAACAAAGTAAGTGTTTGGGATTGGCGAACTTTTACAAGAAAATATCAAAAAAAGTTTTCTGATTCTATTACATCACTTGCATATTCTTCCAAAGGTAATTATCTGATTATTGGAACAGCAACTGTTGACGGTGCAGTTTTTGTAAAAACAAACGGCTGGCAGATTGTAGAAAAAATCAAATCAAATACTGGAATTGTAAATTACATTCATACAAGTAAAACTGAAAGAACATGTGTTTTATACTCTCCTTCGGGAACTCTAGCATATTATGATATGCAGAATGGAAAACTAAAACATGAAAAGTTTTCTATTATAAAGGGGCTTTCTCAACTTGTAATGTATAATGATGATAAATTTCTTGCAGGCGTAAAAGATAATCAGATTTATATTATCAATGCATTTAAAGGCAATACACTTACTGCAATCAATGCGAACAATCCGATTTTGCTTTCGCGAGAAAATGATTCAAATCTTTATTATTTGGAATTTGATGGAAAAAATAATTATGAACTGAAACTGATTGAAAATCTGGAAAATAATACAGTTTCAAATCCTCGAATTGTAAAAAACTTTAGAGGTCCGCGAGCAAATGCTCAGATTACAGTTGGAATAAAAGATGGAAACAATATTTATCTTGGGAATAAAACTGGTGCTGTTTATAAAACAGATTCAGATCCTTCAACTGTTACTCAGCTTCTTGATGAAAGTATAGTTACGAAGAATATTTATTCCAAAATTTACGGTATGATTCCATACGATGAAGACTTTTTATTTTTGACATCTAATGCGCTTTACAAATCATCTTATGATTCTGGAATTGTTGATAAAATTATGTCAACAAACGGAGAAACACAAATAACAAAACTAAAGGAAAATAATATTATTTTATGGTCGAAAGGAAGCGGAAATCCTGTTGTGCGTGTAGATTTGGATAAAAAGACTTCGCAGAATATTTTTACACCCAAAAACAGCATTCAATCTTTAAAAATGAGTTCTGTCGGCGAAAAAGAATATCTTATTGAAATAGAAAGCAACAGTATTGTAAATCTTTATGATTTGGAAAACAAAACTTTTAAACAAGTTTATGCTGGAGCTGGAATTCAGGACGCAATTCTTGTAAATAATGGATTGATGTATATTGCAAAATCGGCGGCAACAAATCCTAAAACTCCAATTCTTACTGTTAATATTGAAACAGGAGAAACAGTTCCATTGAATGTAAAAGGTAATGTTGCTTATGCTTTGAGTACGGACGGAACAATTATTTATGGAATTAATCTTATTTCAGATGATTCTGGTCGAAATACTTATGTTTTTTCGTATAATACTTCAACAAAGCAGATGACTAACATTTTGAAATTTTCAGATGAAGATTCAGGAGCTTTTACTTATCTGAATGGTAAAAATCTGTATACAAATATCGGAAGAAATAAGATTTACTGCTATAATATTTCTACCAAAAAACGTTTTGCCTATAACAGAACTGCTTCCATTCCACAAACAATGTGTCAGAATGGAAACAGAGTTGTAATTTTAAACCAAAATGGAAGTATTTCATGGTGTACGCCAACTGATGCAAAACTTACGGCTGACTGGTATCTTACAGTTGACGAACAGTGGTATGAATTTTAATTATAAAAATCGATAAAAAAACAGAAAAACAGTTTAAGGTTTGGTCTGAAAACCATAATCGCCCTAAAACTGTTTTTCTGCTGCCTTAATTATTTCCAATCAGCAGTGTTTATTCCACAACCTCTCATCAAAGCTTCAGAATAGACATTGACATAGCCGTCGACAGATCGGTCCCAGCTGAAATCTTTCTGCATGCCACACTCCTGCATTTTTTTGATGTGGTCTTTTTTGTTATAATATGCATAAGTTGCCCAACCGACAGTATTATAAACTGCATCTGGAGTAAGTGCATCAAAAAGAAATCCTGTTCCGTCTCCAGTGTTTTCATTATATTGTTCAACTGTATCTGCAAGACCACCAGTTCTACGGACAATTGGAAGTGTTCCATACAAAATTGAATACATCTGGTTTAAACCGCAAGGTTCATATCTAGAAGGCATCAAGAAGAAATCAGAACCAGCTTCAATCAGGTGACTTAAACTTTCATCATAACCAACAAAAGCTCTCATATTTGGGAGTACATTTTGAAGATTATTAATCTCCTGTTCACACCATTTTTCTCCACTACCTAAAACTGCAAACTGGATTTCCATATTCTTGCACATTGAATACATACACCCATAATTTGGTGCAAAAATCTCTGCAATTCCTTTCTGATCAGCAAGACGCGTTACAATTCCAAAAACTGGAACATTGGGATTTACTGGCAGTCCCATTCGTTTTTGTAATTCTTCTTTACACTTCTTTTTATTTTCAAGATTTTTATAATCAAAATTGGCAGGTAAAAGTTTATCTTTTGAAGGATTCCAGGTATCCAAATCGCAACCATTTAAAACTCCGCGAACACAGTCACTTCTTACACGCAAAAGTCCATCAAGACCAAAACCACCTTCTGCAGTTTGAATTTCACGTGCATAAGTTGGAGAAACAGTTGTAATCATATCTGCACATGAAAGAGCTGACTGGAGCAGATTAATAGCACCATTATGTTCAAGTCCAGCACCATAATAAAGATTCCAATCAAGTCCAAGAGCTGGAAAATTTTCTTTTCCATATACACCTTGATACCCCAAATTGTGAATTGTAAAGACAGAAGCTGTATGAGCAAAATATCCATTTCTGCAAACATGTTTTAAAAGAACTGGAACAAGTGCACAAAACCAGTCATGTGCATGCATTATGTCAGGATACCATCCCAACATCCGACACAATTGGAATGCACCATGACATAAAACTGCTGCTCGATATGGATTGTCATGGAAATCAGGTTCAACTTTTGTGCCATAAATTCCATCACGACCATAGCAAAGTTCATGGTCAATAAAATAAACTGGAATATCAGTTTGAGGAAGAGGAGCTTCATAAAACTTAACCCAGGTTTCAACTTGACCTGCAGCTACAGCCACTGGTGTTTCAATTGGTTTAAGTTTTGTTCTGTCTATTTTATAATATCTTGGCATTACAATTCTAACATCATGTCCCTGTTTTCTCAGATTGATTGCCAAAGCTGAAACTGCATCTGCAAGTCCACCTGTTTTTGCAAAAGGTACAGTTTCTGAAGTAACCATTAATATTTTCATTTTGACCTCCCAAAAATTTTAATTTTCTTCAACAGCTTTTTTAAATGCTTCTTTGCTGTTTAAAATTGTCTGTTCACTGCAACAGTAAGCAATTCTAAACCACCCTTTTCCAGCAAAACCAGAACCTGGCGCACAAAGAATATTGTACTTTTTCAGATGATTTACAAAAGCCATATCATCATCATTCCAACCGTCAGGTACTTTTACCCATAGATAAAATGCTCCTTCAGGTGCAGCATATTTTAGTCCTGCATAATCCATTACAGCCATAATCTGGTTACGTCTTTTTTCATAAGCTGAAAAATCACATTCTGCATCCCATGATTTTGCAATGACCTTCTGGAAAAAAGCAGGTGCATTTACATATCCTAAAACTCTTGTACAGAAAACAGCGGCTGAAATAAACTCTTTTGCTTCAGGACAAGATGGATTTACACAAATATAACCAATTCGTTCGCCTGGAAGACTTAGATTTTTTGCAAAACTTGTTACTACAACAGCATATTCATATTTTGGGAAAACTTTTGCAACTTTTTTTCCATTATAAGTAATTGCTCGATAAGGTTCATCAAGAAGAAGATAAGGATAACGACCAGTTTTTGCACCATGTTGTTTTAAAACTTGCACAAGATTATCTATATCATCATCAGAATATACACGACCAGTAGGATTATTTGGAGAATTGATTAACACTGCAGCAGTTTTTTCAGTTAATGCAGATTTTATTGCGTCACTGTCCAATGAAAAATCTGACTTTGTTGGAACACCAACAATTTTTCCGTTATAATTATGAACATAATGACCGTACTCAGCAAAATAAGGACAGGGAACAATAACTTCGTCACCAGGATTTAACAACGCTTTTAAAGTGGCATTTATTGCACCAGCAGCTCCAACTGACATAACAACATTAGAAAAATCAATTTCCACACCTTGTTCTATAGAAGTTTTTTTTGCCATTGCCTGACGTGTTTCTGTATATCCAGCATTTGGCATATAGCCATGACGCAGATGAGTTGTATCCAACGCAACTTCTTTTACAGCATCACAAACTTTTTGAGGAGGATCCAAATCTGGATTACCAATGCTAAAATCATACACATTTTCAGCACCAAATTTTTGCTTTAAAAGTGCACCTTCTTCAAACATCTTGCGGATAACGCCGTTCGATGGACTTTCAACAATTGCCTTAATATCTTTTGAAATCATAGTAAGGATAGTATACCACACTTTTATAGCACTTGCAAAAATAAAAAAGATTTTTTTTATTGAAATGAATTACTTTTTTTTCTATAATATGACTATGAATAAAAAGATATTGCTATCATTATTTTTTCTAACGATTAGTTTTGTTTTTGCTTCTCCGTTTAATGAAAAACTTTCATTTGAAGAAAACGAGAAACTCCATTCAGGAGAATTATTGATAAGAAATATTAATTTTCGCAAAAATATTTGTCTTAAAGAAAATCTTTTTCCTATGGCAGATGAACTAATACAACTTATTAATGATTTGAATCCAAAATATCTTGCAGAAATAATTCAGGTAAAACCTTATAAAGGCAATGAAGATTTGCCACAACGACTAGAAGAATTATTGATTAATATTCCTGAATATGCTGGAATTCCTTATTATTCACAAAGAGCAGAAGCATGGTATGATTTGTATGAATCAGCTGAAATTACAGACGTTATAATAGAAAATAATGTAAAAACAATAAAAGCTACATTAAAAATGGAACCTTTTGATACTGTATATGAAACAATTACACTTCAATCTGACAATCAAACGGTTTATTATACGGCACAAAATGATAATAAATTAAGGTATTTGGACAAATTCGATTGTATTTGGCCAGAAAAAATGAAGATTTGCATTTTGCTTTTTAGAGATGGAGATAATTGGATTTTTTATGGAATCGGCGGTGTAAATGCTCCACGCATACCGTTTTTTACAGAAAGAATTCAAACTTCGTTTATAAATAGAATTAACACATTCTGTAGTTTTATTTTTGAAAAATTCTAGTAGGTTCAATTTCGAGTTTTTTAATTTTAAACAGTGGCAAGGATTGTAAGGGCTGGCGTAGCCAGTTCCGAAGCGTAGCGAAGGAATGAAGGTAGCACGAAGTGCGTACGGAACCCTGAAAAGCGCGAGTTTGCAATGCAAACTCGGGACGAGAAATGCTATGCATTTCTCGCTTTTTTTGCGAAGCAAAAAGCCACCCAAAGAATAAAAATTTAAAACTCGACTTTTGTCCTAGTAATAATTTATAAATCCACAGTCTATTTTTTTGATTGTGAATAATACAAAAAGGGGATAATATGATTTGGTTAATTGGAAATAAGGGAATGCTTGGAAGTGAAGTATCTCGACAATTAGAAGAAACTCATCTTCCGTTTGTTGGAACTGATAAAGAAATTGATATCACAAATCCTGAAGCTTTAGAAAACTTTGCAAATAATGTTTTGACAGAATCCTATTTTCCATCCGATTTACCTCATAGTGAAAGACGAATCACATGGATAATAAATTGTTCAGCATATACAAATGTTGAAAAAGCAGAAGAAGATGTCGAACTTGCTGAAAAATTAAATGCACAAGGTCCATTAAATATCGCTCGCCTTGCAAGAAAAATTGGTTCAAAACTTATACATATTTCTACTGATTATGTATTTAATGGAAAAGGTTCAAAACCTTATACTGAAGACATGGAAAAAGAACCTTTAGGAGTTTACGGTAAAACAAAATCAAAAGGTGAAGATGCAATCCAAAAAGAAATGAATACATATTTTATTTTACGTACTGCATGGCTTTATGGTTTTGATGGTAAAAATTTTGTTTACACAATGACAAATGCTATGAATAAAAGAGATAGTGTAAAAGTAGTAAATGACCAAAAAGGTTCTCCAACTTGTGCAGTGGATTTAGCACAAGTTATTATCAAGATTATTACCAAAACTGATAAAGCAAAAGGATTTTTTGGAAAAAACAGTGTTCCTTCTTTTGGAGTTTATCATTTTACAGATGAAGGAGAAACAACCTGGTATGATTTCACACAGGAAATATATCGTCTTGGAAAAAAATATGGACGAATAACAAATGATTGCTCAGTAAATCCATGTAGCACTGAAGAATATGGAGCAAAAGTTGAACGCCCATCTTATTCTGTTTTGAGTAAAGAAAAAATTACAAAAGAACTCAAAATCAGAATCCCACAATGGCAAGCAAGTCTTGAAAAATTTATCAAAAGTAACAGATTTGTAAGTGAAAAATAAGTTACTAGAGGGTTTATGAAAAAAGTATTACTCTTTATTTGTTTTACTCAATTTTTTTTTCTCTTTGCACAAGAAGCATTAAAATCGACCGAAGAAGAATATTATGATTTTCTTTCACTACAGGGACTTGTAGAACGACCTACTCTCGGTTATAGAACACTTTCTGATTCAGTCTGGGAAATTCCAGAGAATACAGAACATGTCTGGCAAAATAATAATTTAGGTTCGACAAGAGTTTTATGGCAATCTGAAAATCAAGGAAATAATTGGTTTACAAAAGGATTTTTCCACGGATTTAAATATAAACTTTTTGGTCCTGACTGGTTTAACAGTTTTAATACAGCAGCACCTTACGGTCAAAATGATGGAGCATTATGGCAAGGTCGTGGTTACAACACAAGTTTAACAGCAGGAGCCAGAATAGAAGGCTACGGTTTTGAATTGACGTTTAAACCAATGGTTACGTTTAGTCAGAATTTGGGGTTTGATTATTTACCAGGAATTTATGGAAATGAGCATAGCTATTTTTGGGCTGGTAATATTGATTTAGTTCAAAGATTTGGAGATAATCCTTATTTTCAATTTGATTGGAATGATACAGAAATCAGATATTCTTTTTACAATTTTACAATTGGCTTTGGAACTCAGGCATTTTGGTTAGGTCCTGCAAAATTAAATCCTATTTTAGGAAGTAATAATGCAGGAGGTTTTCCAAAATTCGACATAGGTTTACGAAAAACTGATTTAATAATTCCTGGCTTGAATTGGAATCTAGGTAAAATTGAATCAAGAATATGGATTGCTCAACTTACAGAAAGTGATTATTTTGATAATGACAACTTTAAAGATAAAAATCTTTTTAATGGATTTTACATTTCTTATTCTCCTAGTTTTTGGTCAAATTTTACGATTGGAATAACAAAAGTTTGTCTCACAAGATGGGGAAACAATTTTTGGATGTATTTAAATCCTTTCTATTTTTCAAATGATATTAATGGAGTTGGAGAAGATCAAAAAGCTTCCATTTTTATGGATATTAATATTCCTAATGCAGGTTTTAATATATATGCCGAATTCGGCTTAGATGATTATACTAGTAATCAAGCAGGTAATTTTTTTCATACATTCATTTCAACATTCGGTTTATCTAAACAATTCACTATATCAAAAAAAAGGCAGATTTATGGTCTTTTATTCAGTGAATTAAATTTTTTTGAAATGTCACAAGATTTCCAATTACAATGGAATTATATGGGATTTTATGCACATCATCAAATAAAAGAAGGTTACACTCAAAATGGACAGATTATAGGAGCTGGTTCTGGTTTCTTTGGAAATTCACAATTGATTGGTTTTAAAATATACATGCCTCGTACCGAATTACAATTATTTTATCATCGCAATGTTCCAGATATGAATTATTTATATAATAAGGCTGTTAATAATGTTGCAAGCAATATCATTCAATTCTATGGAATTGTAGAAAGTAAACATTCTTTTGGGATATGTACTTCATTTTTTATCAATAAATCTTTTAATATAAAAAATGAAATAGATTTAACTTTCATTGACGATTTTCTATTTATTGATAAAAATTCAAAAACAAATTTTCATTTCTTATTAGATTTAAAGTATAACTTCTAGGTACTCAGGAATAAAATGAATAAAACGACCATAATTAAGAATGCTTTTTTTTCTTTTTTAAAATCTTTTGTTACATTACTTTCTCCTATCATTACTTTTCCGTATGCATCAAGAATTTTAATGCCTGAAGGAATTGGAAAAATTAATTTTGCTAATTCAGTAATTCTTTATTTTATTATTCTTGCTGAATTAGGAATTGGAAAATACGCCACTAGAGAAATTGCTAAAGTAAAGAATAACCTTTCTGCGTTAACTCAATTAACTAAAGAAATCTTTCTTATTAATTTAATATCTACTCTCATTTCATACGGTTTATTCATAATATCAATCATAATTATAAAAAAGTTTTCTGATTATCGTTTACTATTAATCATATGCAGTAGTAAAATTCTATTCACGACAATTGGTATGGATTGGTTTTATAATGGAATGGAAGAATTTAAATATATTTCTTTCAGATCAATCTTTTTTCAAGTAATCAGTATATTATATTTATTTTTATTTGTAAAAAGCTCAGATGATTACATAGAATATGCTATATTCACTTTAATTTCCTCTGTAGGTTCAAATTTTCTTAATTTTTTACATATACATAAATTTTTATCCTTCCGATTAAAAGTTCCTATAAATTTAACTAAACATCTAAAATTTATTTTTACTTTTTTTGGTATGACTCTTGTTACCAGCGTTTACGAAATTCTCGATACAACTATGCTTGGATTTCTTGCTAATGATTTTGAAACAGGGATTTACTCAGCAAGTACAAAAATTATAAGAATGGCAATAGATGTAATTAATTCTATTTCAGCTGTTTTTTTACCAAGACTTTCTCAATATTTTTCTCAAAATAAATCTGAAGAATTTGATTCATTATTGTCAAATAGTTTTAAAATTATTTCTTTATTAGTACAACCAATAATGATCGGAATCTTTTTATTAACACCTTCATTAATAATAATTTTTTGCGGAACCAGTTTTTCATCTAGTATATTACCTATGAGGATTCTTTGTTCGATTGTCTTTTTTATTTCTTTTTCAAATTTAATAGCATGTCAAATTCTTCCAGCTATTAATAAGGAAAAGATTTCAATGATTTCTTTTATTTGTGCAGCTGTTTCCAATATTTTATTTAATTTATTATTAATTCCTAAATACGGTGCTGTAGGAGCTGCAATAGGAACAACAATTGCAGAATTTTTTGCATTTATAATTCCATTCATCTTCATAAGTAAGTATTTTTTTAAATATGATATCTTAAAAAATTTTTTGCAGTCAACAATATCAACAATAGTAATGGGAATTGTAATCTTTTTTTTATTAAAGATTATCAACAATATATTCTTGAAAATTCTAATAAATATTATTATTGGAGTAATTGTATATTTTGCAGTACTTATTCTACAAAAGAACAAAATTATATTTGAGATTATAGAAAAAATAAAATATAAAATATCTAAAAATTAAATTTTATCAATTATCTCTAAAACTTTCTTATAATACTGTTCCTTTCCAAAATCTTCAGTTATTGTTTTATGAATATACTCTTTTTTATCTTTATAGTTTTTATAAAGATATTTTATTTCACTTACAATTTTTTCAATTTCATCATTTTTATCGATGATTTTACAAAAATCATATTTTTCGAGTTCGGGCATAACTGCAAATCGTGAACCTATCACAGGAATACCAGTTGACAGAGCTTCTAGAACCGACATGGAAAAACCTTCATATAAAGTAGGAAAAAATAAGATATCTCCACTTTGATAAAAATTACACATTTTATCAAAACTCACATCTGAATAAACAGTTGTTCTTTTTCTACCAAAAAATATAGAATTATAATCATCTGTATTGGAAGCAATCTTTAATTCTATTCCAACATCATTTTGTTCCAAATAATCAGAAAAAATTATTAATTGAGATAATCCTTTGCGTTCACTTAGTGCACCAGAAAATAAAACTGTTATAGTATTCATTTCTTTTTTTTGATTTGGACAGAACTGCTTTTCATCAACACAATTATTTAGAACTATTATTTTTTTTGGATTAATTTTATAATACTTTATTAATTCATTTTTGCAGTTTTCGCTAACAGCAATAACCTTTTTTGCTATTCTTGCGCTTATTTTTTCCATTAATGCAGTTATTTTTAATCCTAGTTTTTTATTTCCTGTATAGCGAATTACTCCTTCGGACGTTCCATGATGAATAGATAAATCTACAGGAAATAAAAAGCATTGCCAGGAATTTCCTATTATTAAACTATTTTTTTTAAATAATAATTTTACACTAATCAAAGCTGGTTGTAATAAATTATTTAGTTTTTTAAAATCTTTACTACTTTTTTCAATTATATGTACTGTATATATGTCTTTCAATATATCATATAAATAACTTACAACTCTTTCAACTCCACCAGTATTTTTCATACCATTCAATGAAACAATATATATTTCCTTTTTTTCTCTCATACGATTTCCTTCTTATTATCTTAATAATTTTTAATTTAAATATACTTAAAAATAATAAATAAAAAATAATTCAATCTTAATTTTGAAAACAAATAAAATATAATATTTTTATTTTCCTGTAAATCAGAAAATCTTATTTTTTTAAAGTATTCATTTTTTTTAATCTGTTTTAGTACTTGATTAGTCTTTTTAAAAGAACTGCTTTTTGCAATTCTTCTGTAAACAATTCGAAGATTATCAAAGACTAAATAATAAAATTGCTTAAAATCACCAGTATAATTTTCTTTCTGTAACAACTGATTTATTCTTTCTAGAGAATATAAATAGGATTCAAGGAGTTTATCAGATTGACAACCATTTGAAACTGAATTCTCATATTTAATATAACGATATGCTATATTATGATTGTTTATAAAAAAACTTTGAGAATTAAAGTAAACCAATAAATTAAAAATATTATCTTCTAATTGAATACAATCATCAAATAATTTTGGGATAATTTTTTCGAGAATCTCTCTTTTGTATATTTTATTCCATCTTGTCATTGGGAATAAAAACATTTCATTAATCTTAAATGAATTGAAAACAACTTTATTGTAAATTTGATTATTATTTAAAATATTTGTATAAAGTCCTTCTTTAAGTGTATTATATTTTAGTTCAATTTTACCATCTTTTTCATGATGTATTTCATAGGGGTAACTTGAAAAATCACAATTATATTTTTCCATATCATTAAATGCATTCATTAAAAAATCTTTTTTATAGGTATCATCACTATCACAGAAAGTAATATATTTTCCTTCTGATTTTTTTATTCCTTGAATATACGAATAAACTGTTCCTTTGTGTTCAATATTATATAATTTTATTCTCTTATCCTTGATTTGATTAACAGTTTTTTCAAGATTATCCGTTCCAGCATTAATGAGTATTATTTCAAATTCTGTAAATGATTGTGACAAAATAGAATTTATAGTTATACTAATTGTCTTTTCTGAATTATAACAAGGAATTATTATTGAAATTTCCGGCATTTTTTCCCTCTCACAAACGTACTTTTTTATTTACTAGATTTAATTTATAGAATTCAAACCGTATCATCAGTTTTAGGAGTCCGAAAACAGTTATTAATAAAACCTTAAGAAAATAAGTTTTTATCATATCCAAAGAATCATCAGAACTTCCATTATCACTGACAATTACTTCAAATTCAATATTTTTTGTGTGTTCATAGATTGACAAAAGACAATTTTTTAAAAATTTTGATGTATTATAATTCACAATAATAATTGAAACATCCATATTACAAAATTAATAGAAATAAAACTTTTTTTCAATGCTTTGATTTGTTAAATCAATTTTTTATTTTTCAAATGATTATTGATTATGGACAAACTGAATATATTTTTTTATAATTATAAGTAAAAGGTTTTGTTTGATTAAAAATCATGCAATTGGAATAGATTTTGCGAATACTTGTTCTATATTCAAGCCTGGAATAGTTTTTATTCATGATATTTATTGTAAAATCTATAAAGACGATTTTCATACTTTCAGAGATAATCAACTGCTCGAGCAACCAGTAGAGTCACCTGAAAGAATTCTCGAAAAATATACATATGATAATGCTGCAGAACAATTAATTACCTGTTTAGATTTTTAATTTTTTACTGTTGATTCAATTTCTTTTTTTTCTTAAAGATTTAATTAACACAGAATTAACATAAAATTTACACTATTGACATACTAGCACGAGGGGGGGTATAATACTAAATTATGTCAGTAAGTCAAATTTTATACAGAATAATTCTTTATCCATTGGTTCAGATTATAGAAATCTCATTCTTTTTAATTAACAAACTTTTTAGTAATGCTGGTATTGCAGTTTTAGGTGTAAGTTTTGTTGTTACACTTTTATGCCTTCCCCTATATATCGTTGCAGAACACTGGCAACAGGTTGAAAGGAATACTGTTTCAAAATTAAAACCAAGAGTTGACAGAATAAAAAAAGCTTTTTCTGGTGATGAACAATACATGATGCTTACAACCTATTACAGGCAAAATCATTATCATCCGATTATGGCACTTCGTTCCAGTTTTGGATTATTGATTCAAATTCCTTTTTTTATGGCAGCTTATTCTTGTCTTTCTAAATTACCAGAATTACAAGGTTGTTCTTTTTTATTTATTCGTGATATGGGAAAACCTGATGCACTTTTTTCAATAGGTTCTTTCAATATCAATATTCTGCCGATTGCAATGACAATTATAAATATTATTGCTGGTGCAATTTATACAAAAGGTTTTCCATTAAAAGAAAAAATTCAAATAAATGTCATGGCGCTTATTTTCCTTGTAATTCTTTATCAAAGTCCTGCAGGTCTCGTTCTTTACTGGACAATGAATAATGTTTTCTCCCTTATAAAAAATATTTTTTATAAACTTAAGAATCCAATAAAAGTTCTTTACATATTGATGTGTGCAGGTGCTGTTTTTGTTGGAATTTATATTCTTTTTGTTTATAAAGGTGCTGCCAGTTTAAAAAAACGTTTATTAGTTGCAATTCCATTGTTTCTCCTAACAGCTATGCCATTATTTATCAAAGCTGTAAACTGGTTTTTTACAAATCCTCTAAAGTATTTAACAGAAAACAAAAAACAACGTTTTCTTCTATTTATTTCATCAGCTTTAGGGTTAACTATTTTAACAGGCTTACTGATTCCTTCAAATCTTATTTCATCTTCTGCACAAGAATTTTCAAATATTGGAAATATTACAAACCCAAATGGATTTATTAATGCTCCATTCTGGCAATCATTTGGAATATTTATTTTTTGGTCAACTTGTATTTACTTCTTATTTAAAGAAAAACTTCAAACTACTATTGCAGTTTTATTTTCAATATTTTTGATTTGTGGATTAGTAAATGTTTTTTGTTTTGCAGGAAACTATGGTTCTCTGGATATAACTATGAAATTTATTGGAGGCATACTTTCGCAGTCTAAAGCATTTATAATGATAAATCTGCTAGTTTGTACTGTCCTTACAATAATAATCTTCATACTTTTTAGATTTCAAAAACAAAAACTGATTTATTCAATAAGTTTTATTTTTTGTTTTTCAGGTTTTGTACTTTCAATCATCAATATTTCAAAAATTTCAAAAGAATATAAACATCTAACTGAAATTCAAGCTTACAAAAAATCTGATGATGATTTTTCTAAAAAATTTCATTTATCAAAAAATGGAAAAAATGTTGTCATTTTTATGCTTGATAGAGCGGAAAGTTCATATTTTGAACACATTTTAAATGATAATCCAGATTTTTATAATATTTTTTCTGGGTTTACTTATTATCCAAATACAGTTTCTTACAATAATCACACACTAATGGGCTCTCCAGCATTATATGGTGGTTATGAATATACAACATACGAAACAAACAAACGTACAAATCAAACATTAAAAGAAAAACATAATCAGGCTACTTTAATGATTCCAAGAGTATTAACAGAACAGGCTGATTTTACCGCTTCTATGTTTGATACTTCCTGGGGAAATTTAAGTTTAACTGCTGATATGAGTTTTACTGACGGTTATGAAAAGATTTCTGGTGAAATATTATGTGGAAAATATTCGGGTGAGTTCAAAAAAAATACCACACATTATGATTCTACTGATTTACAAAAAAATGTAGAAAGAAATCTATTTTTTATTAGTCTTTTTAGGGAAGTACCAGCTCTTTTTCGTAAAATTGTATATTACAAAGGAAACTGGTGGTCTTCAGAAAATGTACTGGATATAGATAGTTTTATTGAATGGTTTTCTGCTTTATATTTTATGAATCAAATCACTGATTTTGACAGTCCTGCAGATTCTCTTTTAATAATAACTAATGAGTCAACTCATTCTAATTCTGACATTAATTCTTTAAATTTGACAGATAAACAAATGAGTTTTCCAAATGACAACAATGGATATGAAATAAATTATGTATGTTTAGATGCAATTGGAAAATGGATTAATCTTTTAAAAGAAAATCAAATATATGACAATACAAAGATTATTATAGTTGCCGACCATGGAGCAGGATATGGTCCAACTGCAGAAGAAAAATATACAACAGCACAAATTGGTGAAGTATCAAAAGATGCATTTAATCCTCTGTTTTTAGTAAAAGATTTTGATTCACAAGGAAAATTAAAATTTGATAATTCCTTTATGACAAATGCAGATACACCTGCAATTGCATTTAAAGGAATTGTCGACAATCCAATAAATCCTTATACAAATAAACCATTAGTTTTGAGTGACAAAGAAAATGGAGTTTTGATTACAACTGATGATATTATTATGGTTCACCATTCAAAATCAAATAACATTTTTACAGTAGATAAAAATAAATGGTTCAGAGTAAAAGATAACATATTTAAAGATGAAAACTGGACTAAAGAGGAGGTAAATTAATATGTCTCCATTTTTACTTTACATAGACCCAGGCACAGGTTCAATGCTTTTTTCCATATTGATTGGTGCTGCAGCCACTTTATTTTTTTTGGGAAAAGCAGCAATTTTAAAACTTAAAATTATTTTCTCTTCTAAAAAAGGAGGAGAAGCTGCAATTGATACTGGCTACAAAGATTATGTAATCTACAGTGACCACAAAAGGTACTGGAATGTTTTTAAACCAATTTGTGATGAATTTGAAAAACGACAAATTCCCCTCACCTTTTATACTTCAAGTCCAGATGACCCTGCTCTTTCAGAAAAATATGATTTCGTAAAAAGAGAGTTTATTGGAGAAGGAAACAAAGCATTTGCAAAATTAAATTTTTTGAATGCAGGTGTTGTTCTTGCTACAACTCCAGGACTTGACGTTTACCAGTGGAAGCGTAGCAGAAATGTAAAATATTATGTCCACATTCCGCACAGTGTTGATGATGTTCCTGCAACTTACAGAATGTTTGGCACAGATTATTATGATGCTTTTTTGACAAGCGGTAATCATCAGGAAAAAGTCATTAGAAAACTTGAGAATTTAAGAAATCTGCCTGCAAAAGAAATTGTCTGCGTTGGCTCAACTTATCTTGATTCTATGAAAAATAAAAAGAATTCCCTAAAACCATTACCGAAAAATGAAAATCCTGTAATTCTTCTTGCTCCAAGCTGGGGAAAAAACGGAATTCTTTCTAAATTTGGCGAAAAATTCATTGATGCTCTTATCAAAACTGGATATCAGATTGTAATTCGTCCTCATCCGCAGTCAATTACTTCTGAAAAACAAATGCTCGATAACTTAAAATCAAAATATCCTGAGCTTGAATGGAATTTTGATAACGACAATTTCAATATTCTGAACAAAGCTGATTTAATGATTTCAGACTTTTCTGGTGTTATCTATGATTTTTCGTTAATTTTCAATAAACCTTTGATTTATGCAGATACAGAATTTGACACACTTCCTTATGATGCAGACTGGCTTGATGAAAAAATCTGGAGTTTAAGGGTTCTTCCAAAGATTGGAATTAAACTTGAGGAAAAAGATTTTTCAAATATGAAAGAAATAATCGATAAAGCACTTTCAAGTAAAGAACTTGAGTTTGGACGAAAAGAAGTTAAAGCTGAATGCTGGAATTTTGAAGGCGAAAGTGCTGTCAGAACAGTTGATTTTTTAACAGGAAAGATTAATAAATAATTTTTCTAAAATAGATTCAGCGATTCTATGATTCGCCACAAATGTGCTGAACTAAAATAAAGGAGGTGTGATAAAAATGAAGACCGTATATTTAGGAATTACAGGTGATATTATTCATCCTGGAATCATTAACATTATTAATGAAGGAGCGAAACTTGGTGAATTAACTATCGGTTTGCTTACAGATGCTGCAATCGTGTCACATAAAAGATTGCCGTATTTAACATATGACCAAAGAAAAATGGTTGTTGAAAACATTAAGGGAGTAGCAAAAGTTGTTCCGCAGGAAGACTGGAGTTATGTTCCTAACCTAAAAAAATACAAACCGGATTACATAATTCACGGCGACGACTGGAAATCAAATTATCTTAATCATATTCGTGACGAAGTTTATGAAGTTATGAAGGAATGGGGGGGGCAGGTTGTAGAAATTCCTTACACACAGGGAATTAACTCTTCTGCTCTTGCTGATAACGCATCTTCAATCGGTACTACACCGGATGTTCGCCGTGCTACCCTACGCCGCCTTATTGCCGCAAAAAAAATCGTCCGCATTATGGAAGCTCACAGCGGTTTGAGCGGTTTGATTGTAGAAAATGCAGAAGTTGAGAAAGCAGACGGAATCCACCGCTTTGACGGTATGTGGTCTTCTTCTTTGACAGACTCTACTTCTAAGGGTAAGCCTGATATTGAAGCAGTTGACCTTACAACCCGTATGCACTCGCTTACAGACATTCTTGAATGTACAACAAAGCCAATTATTTATGACGGCGATACAGGAGATATTCCTGAGCACTTTGTATTTACAGTACGCACACTTGAACGCAACGGTGTTTCTGCTGTTATCATTGAAGATAAAAAAGGTCTTAAAAAGAACTCACTTTTCGGAACAGAAGCAAAACAGGTTCTTGCAACTGAAGAAGAATTCTGTGAAAAAATTGCAGCCGGAAAAAAAGCTCAGGTTACAAAGGATTTCATGATTATTGCCCGCATTGAAGAAATTATTGCAGGTTACTCTGTTGATGAAGCTATTGCAAAAGCATTTGCAGCCGTTCGTGCCGGTGCAGACGGTGTAATGATTCACTCAAAAGACAAGAGCGGAATGGATATCAAAGAATTCTGCCAGAAATTCCGCGCAGAATACAAGAATATTCCAATCGTACTTGTTCCTACAACTTACAATCAGTTTACAGAAAATGAACTTGCAGAATGGGGAGCAAATGTAATAATTTATGCAAACCATATGCTTCGCGCAAGCTACCCTGCAATGGTAAAATGTGCAGAAACAATCTTGAAAGCAGAACGCTCTCTGGAAGTAAATGACATTTGTATGCCGATTAAACAGATACTTGAGCTTATTCCTGGTACAAAATGATTAAGGAAACAAAAATGATAAGACCATCATATTTTTACGACTTATTGATAAAAAATGGCACAGACTTTTTTGCTGGAGTGCCAGACTCTCTTTTGAAAAATCTCTGTGCTTACATTACAGATAATGCACCGGCAGAAAATCACATCATTTCTGCAAACGAAGGAAGTGCGACAGGTCTTGCAACCGGATATCACCTTGCAACTGGTAAAATCCCAATGATTTATATGCAGAACTCAGGTGAAGGAAACATTGTAAACCCATTGATGTCTATTGCAGACCCTGATGTTTACTCAATTCCTATGCTTATTGTAATCGGCTGGCGGGGAGAACCTGGTGTACACGATGAACCTCAGCATGTAAAGCAGGGAAAAGTTACTTGTGACCTTTTGGATGCAATGAAGGTTCCTTACGAGGTTCTTTCTGGCAACGAAGCAGATTTACCTGCTCAGTTTGAAAAGGCTTACAAATATATTAAAGAAAACAATGCCCAGTATGCTTTTGTAATCCGCAAGGGAACTTTTGATGAATACAAGCTTCAGAATAATATCCCAGTAGAAGGAAAAATGAGCCGTGAAGAAGCAATTGAAAAAATCATGCTTTCTGCAGATGACAGAACAGCCTTTGTTTCTACAACAGGTATGATTAGTCGCGAGCTTTACGAGCAGCGCGATAAGCACAATATGGGCCACGACCGCGACTTCCTTACAGTCGGCGGCATGGGACACGCAAGCCAGATTGCCCTTGCAATTGCAATGCAGAAAAAAGAACGTCAGGTTTACTGCCTTGACGGAGACGGAGCTTCCATTATGCAGATGGGTGGTATGGCAACAATCGGAAGCCGTAAGCCTTCTAACTATGTTCACTTTGTCTTGAATAACGGTGCTCACGATTCAGTTGGAGGTCAGTCTACAGTAGGCCGCCAGATTGACTTCTGCGAAATCGCTGAAGGCTGTGGCTATGAAAACGTAGTAAAAGTTACAACACCTGAAGAACTGGATGCAGTTTTAGGTGACGCAGAAACAAAAGAAAAGCTCACATTTGTTGAAGTTCTTGTTACAAAAGGTGCACGTAAAGATTTGGGACGTCCAAAATCAACACCAGTTGAAAATAAAATTGCATTGATGAAATTTCTGGAGAAATAAATATGATAAAACAGGCAGTAATTGTTGCAGGTGGTCTAGGAAGCCGCTTTGGAAACAGAACAAAAGAAATGCCGAAAGGCTTTATAGAAATTGAAGGTATTGCAATGGTAGAACGCTCGGTTCAGAAGCTGATTGCAGCCGGAATCGAAGAAATCATCATTGGAACAGGACACTGCTCTGAATATTATGATGAACTTGCAAAAAAATACCACATCATTAAGACAGTCCGTAATGATAACTATGAAAACACCAGCAGCATGGGAACTCTTGCAGTCTGTGAACCACTTATCAAGGGTGACTTTATCCTTTTGGAAAGTGATTTGATTTATGATGCAGTTGGTCTTAAAGTTTTGCAGAATGATGAGCATGATAACGTAATTCTTGCAAGCGGAAAATCAAACAGCCACGACGAAGTTTATCTTGCCGCAAATGAATATGGCATTTTGAATGAAGTAAGCAAGGATAAATCAATTATTCCAAATCCTGCTGGCGAACTTGTCGGCATTACAAAAATCAGTAAGTCTTGTTTTGAAAAGATGATGAGTTACTATAACTGCGACAAAACTCTTATTAAGATTGATTACGAAAATGTTCTTAAACATGTTTCAACTTCAATGAACGAACCTGTTTATGTTCACAAAATTGAATACTATGCATGGACAGAAATTGATGATGAAAGCATGTTCGAACGTGCAGTAAAAGAAATCTGGCCACGCATCAAGGAAAACGAATCTCTGTGGAATGTTAGACGCGAAGTTCTTTTGAATCCGGGTCCTTCAACAACTACAGACAGCGTGAAATATGCTCAGGTTGTTGCAGATATCTGCCCACGCGAACTTGAATTCGGTAAACTTATGGAAGACGTTGCAGAAGGATTAACAGAAGTCTGTGCAGATCCAAAAGATTACATTTCCGTAATGTTCGGTTGTTCAGGAACCGGTGCTGATGAAGCTATGGTATCTTCATGTGTTCCACCTGACGGAAAACTTCTTGTAGTAGATAACGGCTCTTACGGAGCCCGCCTTGCAAAAATAGCAAGTGTTTACGGTATTGATATGGATGTTTTCAAATCATCTACCTATGAACCAATTGACATAAAAGCTCTTGAAAAGCAAATGAAGAGCAGAAAATACACAACTTTTGCAATTGTTTACCACGAAACAACAACTGGGCTTTTGAACGATTTAGCAACAATTTGTCCTATGGCTAAAAAATACGGCATGACAACAATATGTGATATCGTATCTGCTTACGGCGGTATGCCAATCGACCTTGGAAAACTTGGAATTGACTTTGCAACAAGTACTTCAAACAAGCATATCGGTGGAATGGCAGGTGTTGGTTTTGTTGTTTGTAAACGTGATGAGCTTCTTAAACAGAAAGACTGGCCAATGCGCAACTACTATCTGAACCTTTACGACCAGTATAAATACTTCCTTGAAACAAAGCAGACACGTTTTACTCCACCAGTACAGACATTCTATGCTTTACGCCAGGCAATTATTGAAACAAAAGTTGAAACTGTAGAAAAACGCTTTGAACGATTTACAGCCTGCTGGGAAATTTTAGTAAAAGCTTTGGACGAGATTGGGCTTAAAATGCTGGTAGACAGAAAATATCAGAGTCACTTTATTACTGCAATTTTGATTCCGGATACACCAGAATATAGTTTTACAGCTCTTCACGATTATGCAAAATCATTTGGCTTTACAATCTACCCTGGAAAACTTGGCAACATTGATACATTCCGTATCGCAAACATGGGTGATATTAAGCCAGAGGAAATGACACATTTTACTTGTGTTTTAAGAGATTATATGCATTCAATTGGGGTATGTTAAAATAAAGAGATTAATTATATACGATATTACAATATTATTTGTACTCTTTATAGACTTGAAACCTGTCAAGCAGCATTAAAAAAAGCTAATGTGCATTAAAGGTCGCAATCTAAGTTATTGAAGAAAGTAATTTAAACCATTAGGATTCGTTCCATCAGAAGCTTTTTTTAATGATTAATATACAGGACTGGTTATTTTTTGCAAACAAATCTTGACAACCTCTTTTATTATTGACTTTTTTACATTTATTGATAAATTTTCTATATGAAGAAATTTATTTTATGTTTATCAGTTTTTATTTACATTTTCTCATACTCTTTTGCTTCATCAAATAATAATACTCAAGTTATTCAATCAGGCCATTGGGTTTATGATGCCTTAGAAACTCTGCAATCGGAAATAAAGCAACCTTTTTTTACACAGAATCAACCTATGAGTGTTGGACAGATGAAATTTCATTTTGATAGAATTGATGAGAACTTACTTTCTGATTCTGGAAAAAAACTTTATCAAAAAATCGAGAACTTTTTATATCATTCTGATGACTTTTTGCCTGCTCATGATTTACGCTTTTTTGCAAATCTGTTAACTTCTCCAGAAATATATTTAAAATCAAACGAAAATATTTCTCTTTCTTTGGATTACTTTTTAAATAATCGTTTTTTGACAATTCCAATTTTATTTGGTTTTTCAGATTATGTAACAATTCAATCTGATTTTTTTGTTGCTAAAAACTATTCTGCTATGCATGAAAATTCAAATTTTACGAACATTCCTTACGCCTCAAATCATTTCGATTTTAGTTTTCCAACTTTTTCTTATGGAAGCACTGGAGCTTTTTTTAACAACTGGGGAATTTCTTTTCATATGGGAAAACAAGGAATGCAATTGGGGAATACTAAACTTGGAAGTATCGTATATAACAATACTTTTGAAACTGATTTTTATTCTGAACTTAGTATTTATTCTGAACGATTAAAGTATTCATTAAACGTTACTCAAATTGATAATGAAACTTTTCTTTATCTTCATCAACTCGATACAAGACCAGCAAAAAACTTCAGATTCAGCATGATTGAAGGTTCTCTTTTGAATTCTGCTTTTCAACTGCGATATTTAAATCCTTTTATGATTATGCATCAATTTGCATCATGGGAAGATAATTATGATCAAATGACAGAAAATCAAAATAAGTATTATGGTGAAGGTTATTTTTGTGCATACCTTGCATTCACTGCTGAGTTTATTCCATTTAAAAACTTTAGAATTTATGGTTTATATGCACAAAATGAAATTCTTGATTTGGGAGGAAGCCGTTCTGATGCTTCACTTTCTGTTCCAGACAGTCTGGGTGGTCAACTTGGATTTGAATATAACTTTCCTTTACAAAATGAAGGATTTTTGACTGCTAATATCGAAGGGATTTACACTTCTCCGTATCTTTATGTAAAACAAAGTCCAGACTGGTCACTTTTCCGTTCCAGAACATCTCCAAACATGAATGGTTGTGTAAATTCATGGATAGGTTCTCCTTTTGGACCTGATTGTTTCGCTGTGCAGCTTTATACAAAATATAATCCTATTTCAAACTGGGATATTTCTTTTGGCTATCTTTTTAAAATCCACGGAGAAAACAATGCAATTTCTCTTTTTTCAAACAGTTATGATTCCGAAAAGGGAATTTACACTTACTATCCATCAGTTGAATATGAGATTGCACAAGAAAATGGGGATTCTCAGGGTAAAACTGCAGCTAAAAATAAGGGACGTTACATGTGGATGACTGGAAATGCTGAATACACGCATCAGTTTGCAGTTAAAGCAAATTTTTCTCCAGTTAAAAAATTCAAATTGACGGGTCAGTTTATTTATGATTTTATTTTCAACCATCAGAATAAACCGGGAAACTTTCAACATGGATTTGAGTTTTCACTCGCCGCAGAGTATTCCTTATTTTAATTTTTTCTGATATAATTATTTTGATTTTGTATCAGATTTTATCACTTTTTTTAAAAGATAAAATTCTTATTTTAAAATTTTTTTTATTGGATTATTTACATCGATATAAATATTCTTTTGGGGAATTTATGAGAAAATTTTTATCATTATTTGTTTTTGCTTTATTTCTGACTACTTCTGTTTTTTCACAATCGCATAAATCAGTGGAACTTGACAGTGAATTATATCGAATTATTGATTATGCCGCCCTCAAAGGATACATTTCATCATTACCTTTTCAAAAACCTTATACAAATCAGCAGATAAAAAACGCTATTTACGAAATTTTCGACAGTGATTATGAACTTTCTGATTATGAAACAGAAGTTTTTAATGATTATCTGGAAAAAATAGAAACTCTGAATGAAAAAGATGATTCAAAAAAGAATAATGTTTTACATTCAAGATTAAAAAATTCCGACGAATCAGAAATTCCAGTTTCTTTTGTATATGATTTTTCTCTTGCTGCAAATGTTTCTGGCGGACTTTACACAAAAACTGATTATTCTCAATTTGGTTTCGATATTATTCCTCAATTAGATTTTTCTGGTGATGTTTCAAAATATCTTTCTTGGAATTTTAATGCACTTGGTTCCATAGCAAGGATGCCTTTGATTGAACTCGGGGATTATGATTGCGGGCAAAGCTGGTATACTTATCAACTTGACGAAAAAGGGAATTATGTTCTCGATTCAGAAGGCGAAAAACTTCCAATTGAAAAAATTCGAAAAGTAAAAAAATTCATAAACACTTCTTATCTTCCATATAATTATTTCCGTCCATGGGATGCAAAAGTTTATTATGTTACAAATTTAAGTACAACTGGACTTGAAGGCTGGCCTCAGGAACTATCGCTGTGTCTGAACATGACTGGAGAAATCAGAACTAGTTTTTTTGATGACAAATTAAACATTGGATTTGGTAGAATTTACAGAGAAGTTGCAGGTATGGATAATGGAAGTTCTCTTGTTTTAAATGCAAAAGCACGACCGTTTACAGCTTTGAATATGCAGGTTTCTCCTTTTAAATTTCTGCGTTATTCATTTATTGTTGGTTCTCTCGAATATCCGAGCCAGGCATATATGAATGAAAACTGGTATCCTGAAAACACTGGTTCAAATGATGATTCATTCTTCTTTCAGAATAATTATACTTTAAATATGGTAGATTTAGATTTTAAACATCTTCACATTGATTTTGGAAGTTCTGTCGTATGGCCAAACAGATTAGCGATGGGATATATGTTCCCTCTTGCAAATTTTGTAGAATACCAGAATCATGTTGGTGATGCTGACAATCTCCAGATGTTTGGAGATATTAAATTAAAATATCAGGGACTAGGTGAAATTTGGGCTTCCATGTTTTTGGACGAACTTGACCTTTCAACACTCCTAAAAAAAGACGTTTTTACATACACTCGTGATATGTTCGCATATCAGTTTGGATTCAAATATGTAATTCCAAAACTTCCTTTTGCAACATTATCTTTGCGTTATACTAAAATTGAACCTTATTGTTATACGCATCAATCTATTAATTATACTCCATGGTTCAATCACTATATTTCACAAAACTACACAAATGATGGATATAACATCGGTTATTATCTTGATCCAAATTCTGATGAACTTCGTCTTGATTTCAATATTATGCCGAAAAAAAATCTTAATCTTGCATTTACTTATCAGTTTATACGACACGGTGCTGATTATGGAAGTCAGCAGGTTCCCGGCTCTTCTTTGTATTCTGAACTTAATCCAAGAGGACGTGGTGAACTTAGGAAATATTTTCTACACGATGGAGCATATAACTGGTTACATATTGTAAATTTTGGCAGTGAATTCACACTTTCATCTAAATATCCTGTAACATTTACTACAAATCTAGGTTTTGTTTACAGTTATTATTCTATGATTGCACAGGAAAATTATACAACAGATGGAAAAGCTGAAAACTGTGATTTTTCCACACCAATTTCTGTTGTAAATACAAAAGAATATCCGCAGATTTTTGGAGCAGTTTTATCTTTGGGAGTTAAAGTAGTATTTTGATGAAAGCTGTAATTGATTGCCGCATGCTTGGTTCAGGCGGAATTGGAACTTATTTACAATCCGTTTTACCTTTTTTTTTCAAAGAGTTTGAATGCACTTTGATTTTATATTCAAAAAATGTTCAAGATTTTATCTCAGTTAAAAATATCAAAATCATTGAATGTAATGTCAAAACTTTTTCGTTTAAGGAACTTTTATCATTTCCCAAAAACATTCTCAGACAGATAAATCTAAATGATTTTTATTATTCTCCTTATTGTAATGTTCCATGCGGCATAAAAATTCCAGTTTTCACAACAATTCATGACATAGTTTTTCTTGATGTAGAAAATCTCGCTTCAAAAACTGGTACTCTTATCAGAAAATATTTTTACCAGCGAGCGATTAATAAATCAAAAACTGTATTTACAGTTTCGGCTTTTTCTGCCCAAAGAATCCGTAATAAACTCAAGCTCAAAAATACTCCGCTTGTCATAACTTACAATGCTGTTCCATCATGGTTTACTGAAAATCTTTCAAAAAAATCCATTCAAAAAAATGATAATTTATTATTTGTGGGTAATATAAAAAAACACAAAGGCTTACACACTCTTCTTGAAGCATTTAAAATTTTACAAACCAAAGGTTTTAAAAATAAACTTATAATAGTAGGAAACAGTGAAAACTTCAGAACTCAAGATAGTTCCATTAAAAATGATTTTTCTGAAATTCCTAACATTGAATTTACTGGAAAGATTACAGATGAAAAGCTACAAGAACTTTATGCTTCTTCAAAACTTTTAATTCAACCTTCACTTTATGAAGGTTTTGGAATGCCACCTATGGAAGCACTTGCCTGCGGAACAAATGTTGTTATTTCTGACATTCCAGTATTTAAAGAAATTTATAAAGATTTTCCAGTTACCTTTTTTGAATGTGAAAATGCACAGAATCTTGCCGAACGAATTATTATCTCTTTTGAAAAACCGTCTCCGCAAAATCTTCCTGACATTTATTCATTTGAAAAAACATCCCGCATTATCATAGAATCTATAAAAAATGAGGTCTCAAGATGAAAGTTGCAATTGTTCATTACTGGCTTGTTACTATGCGCGGAGGAGAGAAAGTTTTGGAAGAACTTTGCAAAATGTTTCCACAAGCCGATGTTTACACAAATGTTTACAATCCAAAAAAAATCTCACAAACCATTAAATCTCATAAAATTTTCACTACAAAAGTTAATAAATATCCTATGGCAACAAAATTATATCAAAAATATATGCCTTTTATGCCAAATACACTTATGCAGCTTGATTTAACAGGATATGATTTGATAATTTCGAGTGAATCAGGACCAGCAAAAGGTGTCTGCCCTTCTCCAAACGCATTCCATCTTTGCTATTGTCACACACCAATGCGTTACATTTGGGATATGTATTATGAATATGCAAAAAAATCAAACGCTCTTGTACGTCTTTTTATGAAGATGATTTCTCCGAAACTTCGCATCTGGGATGTAACATCTAGCAATCTTGTTGATCATTTTGTAGCAAATTCGTCTTTTGTAGCAAAAAGAATTAAACGTTATTATAACAGGGATTGCGATATTGTATTTCCTCCGTGCAATATAGAAAAATATCTGAATAATCCTCGAAATCCTCAAGATTTTTATTTGTTTTTTGGACAACTTGTTGGATATAAACGTGCAGACTTAGCAATTGAAGCTTGCATACAATCAAAAAGAAAAATCGTAGTTATTGGCGAAGGAAAATCAAAACAGGCAAAAAAATACGAAAAATCAGGATTCGTTACATTCACTGGAAGAGTTAGTGATGAAGAAGTTGCTGATTATCTTTCCAAAGCAAAAGCCTTGCTGTTCCCTGGAATCGAAGATTTCGGAATTATTCCGGTTGAAGCGAATTCTGCTGGATGTCCTGTTCTTGCCTACAAAAATGGCGGAGCAATCGATTCTTTAGAAGAAAATGTTACAGGTTTATTTTTTGAAGAACAGACAGTAGAAAGCGTTATAGAATGTATTGAAAAATTTGAATCTATGGAAAGTCAATTTGCAAACCGGGAAGCATACACAGCTCATGTTCAACAGTTTTCAAAAAATCAGTTTATTCAAAAAATAAGTCATCTAATAGAGGAAAAAAGACATCTTTAGTTCTTTTGTAATTTATAATAATTTTGAAAACTTATTATAAATCAGGGCAAACGCATTATAAAAAATATTTTCATAAAAGTTGGCGCGAGGGAGTGAGACACAGGGCAAAAAGACTTTTTTTGGGGCTGCCGCGAGAGCGGCATTATAATAGTTTCTATACCCCAAAAAACGTCTAGCGCATTATTGCGCGTTTTTGACCTGTGAATCACGACCGGGAGCCGGATATTACAACTAATCATTTTATAATGCGTTTGCCCCATATTATAAATAGACAAAACTATTAATATATCGTATAATTAAATTTGCTTATGACACAAAATGAATTATCTTTTTACTTAAAAAGTCAATTTCCACACACGAGTTCTTTTATAAGTGGTTTAGCACTATTTATTGTTGATTCATTTGTATTACTTTTTTCTATTGGTTTTGGTTTTTTCTGTGTAAATATTATTAATTCTTCTGCAATTAATTTTAAATCATTTTTAAATTATTCAACTTTCATTCCATTTATATTAATCATTTTTGGATGTACTGGACTTTATCCTGGCATCATGATTTCTCCACCAGAAGAGGTAAAAAAGTTTTTTTTCTCAACTTTTTTCTGTTTTGCAGGAATTTGTTTTTCAGTATTCATTTCACAGAATCATTTCAATGATCTAAAAAATTTTTTTATAAAGGACAGCGAATATATTGCAATTATCATTTCATTTATTATAGCATTTCCGTTTGCAGTTCTTTTACTTCCAGGAGCTAGAAATCTTTTTAAATATATTTTTGGAAAATTCAAATGGTGGGGTGTTCCAGCTATAATCTATTGCAATGGCGAAGATAATTATTTTATAGTTGATAAATTGTTGAATCACAAATCTTTAGGTTATCATCCGGCTGTTATTATAGATTCCAGTATTGACAAACAGTCAGATTATAAAGGAATTCCAGTCTTTCCGTCATCTGAAGACATTTTACCGGTTATAAAAAAACATAATGTAAAACAAGCAATTATCTGTGATTATAAAGGTGATATGATGCAGATTATGAATTCTTACCGATATACAATTACAGTTTCTAAAAATCAAACTTTTTTTACATCCAATCAACAGTTGAAAGATATTGCGGGAACTATTGGTTTTTCTTCAATTCACAATTTAACTTTTAAAACAAATCTTTTTACAAAACGAATTCTTGATATTTTTATTGTGCTATTTTTTTCGCCTTTATGGATTCCAATAATGATTATTCTTGCCATTTTGACTAAAATTACTTCAAAAGGACCAGTTTTTTATGGTCACAAGCGAATTGGCAAAAATCATAAAGAAATTAAATGCTGGAAATTCCGTTCTATGTGTACTAATTCTCAGGAAATTCTTGAACAGATTTTGGCAACTGACCCGATTCGACGTGCAGAATGGGAAAAAGATAGAAAATTTTTAGATGATCCAAGAGTAACAAAGTTTGGAAAACTCTTGCGCAAAACAAGTCTTGATGAATTACCTCAGATTTTTAACATTCTTAAAGGTGATATGAGTCTTGTAGGTCCTCGACCTGTAACAGAACCTGAACTTATAAAATATGGAAAGTATCAGGATTACGTACTGTCAGTTCTTCCAGGACTTTCTGGAATGTGGCAGATTTCAGGTCGTTCAGATACAGGATACGAAGAACGAATTTCCTTTGATTCCTACTATATTCAAAACTGGTCAATCTGGCTTGATATATGGATTCTTTTAAAAACTATTTGGGTAGTTATCAGTGGTAAAGGTGCATATTAATGAATAAAAAGGTTTTGTTCTTTCTTGCTTTTTTCTTTTGTTTTCTTACCAACAACATCTTTTCTCAAAGATTTAAAATTTATGATGCAACATTTGATATAAAGGGTGCTGGATTTAACTTTTTAGGAAAAACTACACCTTATTCTTTACAGACAAATTTTCCTTTAGATAAAAAAAAGGTTTTTGATTCTGAAGATGAATTCAAAGAATATCTTGATAATTACAAAATTTCTCTTGATAGTTCAAGATTTTTTGAATCTGTTGAATTGGATTATGAAATTTTAGATATTCAAAATGAAAATAGTGAAAATTCTGATATTCAACAAGTTATTTTACATTTTGATATAAAGGATTCTCATCATCTTTTGTTTGTTCCTTATCCAAAATTTTCATCTAACACAGGCTTTTCTTTTAAATTAAAAGGAAAAGATACAAATTTTTTGGGTTCACTCCAAACTCTTTCAACTGAATTACGATTTGATATTACAAATGAAGGTTTTGAGCCAGGTTTTGCAATAGATATTTCTTTTCCTTTTAAAATTGGTATTTTTGATGCTCAATGGGTTAATGATTATGAAATTTATTATACAATTAATAATCCAATGCCAGAATGGAACGCTAAAACTGGATTAAAACTAACTTTACCATTTTATAAAAATTCCATTTTACTTGAATTTTATCAATATTCATACAAAAACTTTGATTATCTTGATTTTAACGATGATTTATATTTCAAAGAAGAATTTGCATTTTCTTCTCCTATTTCTATTTTTTCTTTTGATAATTTTACAGAACTTTATTTTACACCAAAAATTTCGTTTTATACTAACTGGGATTTTAATGGAATAAATATACAAAACAGTGATTTATCAAGTCCTTCTATAAATTTCTCTTCGTCTTTTTCAAATAAAAAAATCTCCTGGGATAATTTTTTCCGTTTAGGTTATTATGCTCATTTCAATAGTTCGATTCTTTATAATTTCCAAAGAAACGATATTTCTCCTTCTCTTTCTGCAGAAATTCAATTATTCTACAATTTTTCCACTTCTTCTAAAAGAAATTTTCTGGAAAAATTTGGTATTTGCACTGATATATATTACTTTTCATATTTTTATTTACCTAATAATGAATACCTTTACGGTGAAAAAATTGGTAGTCGCATAAGAGGAATTTTAGATAATTCATACTTTGGAAATGATTTACCAAATGCACCTATGTATACTGCATCTTCTGCAATTATTTTTAATCTTGATTTACCACATCATCTTTTCACAACAAATTTTAAACATCAGATTTTGAATTTTAATTTACAAGCATCTCCTTTTGTTGATGTTGCGCTGGTTTTGGACAGAAACACAAATACTCTTTTTTCACTGAAAAATGGATTTTATACTGCTGGTGTAGAAATTTTAGTCTACCCATTGAAATGGTCAAGTTACACTTTGAGGGCAAGCGTCGGATTTGACGTTTTTAAAGTATTAAAATCAGATTCCAAACTTAAAGGACTTTTAAAATATAATGAAATTTATATTGGAATTGGTCTGCATTATTAATCAGTAGATTACATTTCTTCCAAAAGCAAAACAGCATCTTTTTGCCAGTATAAAACTGGAGAAAATTGTGCAAGACTTACAAGTAATTCTCTTGCAAAAGTTTTGCATTCGTTTTCTTTTGCATATTTTGCAAGAATATTAAAACTTTTCCATGCACTTGACGATTTGCCCCATTCAACTACATCATCATAAAAAGAAGCTTCCTGCAGAAACTTGGCAAATGTTGAATATTCATAATCAAGATTTCGTTCTTCCAATATTTCTGATATTTTTGAAAAACTTGTAATTGCTGAAAGACATGCAAATTCCAATGCTTTGGATAATTCCTGATTTTTATAATAAAACTCAGCAAGTTGATTATATGCATCAATAAAAATATAAGAATCAGCCCGATAAAGAGTAAAATATTTTTCCATTGTCCCCTTTTTGGAAGATTTTATTGTTCTAACCATCGAAGAAATCAGATTTTTATCTTTGAAATTTTTGTCTTCAACTAGAAGATTTAAAAGACGCACTTCCATCTTATCATAATCCTTTTTTAATCTGCTGATTTCTGCAAGAAGATATAAAATTTCATATTTTTGTTCTGGAATATCTAAAACTGCTGCATTTTCCAAAGCAAGAAGATAGTAAGTTTCTGCAAAATCATATTCACCTTCCAGCCTGTAGATATCGCCAATCAGTTTTTGAGCTTCTGGAAAAAAAAGCGATTCTTGAAGATATGTTAATAGATTTTGAATCGAATTGCCAAAATATTCAATTCCTTTTCTTTTTAAATAATAATTGATGATTTCGACACTAACATTTTCTTTACGTTTAATCAGAATTTCAAGAATACTATCTATTTCATCACCGGCAGTTTGGACTTGCCGTGATGTCAAAGATGTTTTTAAACTTTCAATTTGTTTTTCAATCAATTGTCTTCTATATAAAATGGCAAATTCTGAATATTTTAATGCATCACCATAATTTTTATTATCAAAACTTTCTAGCGCAAGACGATAATTTTTTACACTTTCTTCATTTAAATTAGTTTGAGAAAATAAACCTGCCATCAAAAAAAACAAAATACAATTGATAATAATTTTTTTTCTATTCATAATATCTCACAAAGAATTTAATTCTTCTTCAAATACTTTATCGGCAAATTCCTTGTCAACAGTTTGCACTATTTTTCCTTTTTTGAAGATTATTACTTTTGAACCTGTTCCAGCAATACCAATATCAGCATGTTTTCCTTCTCCTGGACCATTTACAACACAGCCCATCACCGCCACAGTGATATTTTTTTTCATGGAAAGAAGCTTTGTTTCCCAGCGGTTTATAAAATCATGAACATCAAAACCGATTCTTCCGCATCGGGGACAACTTACAATTTTTACACCGCCTTCTCTTTTTCCACATTCTTTTAAAATATTCAATCCTGCAATTACTTCGTTTTCTACGGATGAAGAAAGACTTACTCTGATTGTGTCTCCAATATTTTCATTCAAAAGTGTTGAAAACGCAATTGAAGATTTCACTATTCCACCAATCAAAGGTCCTGCTTCTGTTACTCCAAGATGAAGCGGATTTGAATATTTTTGTGAATAAAAACGGTTACATTCTATTGTTTCCTGTACATCAGATGATTTCATGCTTACAACATATTGATCAAAATTCAATTCTTCAAAAACTTCTGCTTCGCGCACGGCCGTTTCGCACAATCCCTGAGCGCGTGAAATCTGTTTCAGTGCAATCTGCTGCTGCAAATCCTGCGGTAAACTTCCGGAATTGATGCCTATTCGAATTGCAACTCCATTATCTTTGCAGGCATCCACAACAATTTTTGTATTTTCTTTTGATCCAATATTTCCAGGATTTATTCTAATTGCACTTACATTTCCTTTTAAACATTCAAGCGCAAGTTTATAATCAAAATGAATATCAGCTACAAGCGGCATAGTTGTATTCTTTGCAATTTCACACAAACCAGCTGCACTTTCCACATCAGGAACTGCAAAACGAATTATATCACAGCCCAAAACCTGAAGTTCTGTTATTTTTGAAATAATTTTTTCAAGTTTCTGCGGCGAATTTTTTAAATCATTTATCGGTTCTTTCCACATTGTTTGCAAAGTTACTGGAGAATCACCGCCAATACTTATTCTTTTTGTAATACCTTTTCCACCTAAAAATATTTTCTTTGTCATAACAATATTATAACATAAAAAAAAAATTTGATATACAAAAAAAACTTGCTATCTTGTAAAAATAATGGTAAAATGTAATTTCTATGAGAGTATTAGAACTTACTAATGTTGAACGCGAAGAAAGTGAACTTTTTTATAGACGAAAATATAAATGTAACGCAACTTTAGATTTGCCTACAAATAAAGAAACTATTCCCGTTCTTTTTACAATAGAAACAGATCCATTTGGAAAAAAGATAATTGAACTGTCTTTTCCATCTCCTGTCAATTATCCGCTTATTCCGGTAAAAAAATCGCTTGTTGAATTTATTTTAACGGAAGAATTAGAAGGAAGACTGCCTTGTTAACTTTTTTTACGCACTCTGCAGAAGAAACAATTGCTCTTGGTTATAAAATTGGAAAAAAACTGAAAAAAGGTGACATAATTGCCATGCAGGGTACTTTGGCCGCTGGAAAAACTACAATTACTAAAGGAATTGCACAGGCTTTGGAAATTTCTGAAGAAATTACAAGTCCTACTTTTTGTCTTATCAGCGAATATTCTGGCAAAATGCCTTTGTATCATATGGATGTTTACAGATTGGACGGCACAGAAGATTTTATTAATCTTGGTGTTGATGACATGCTTTATGGCGATGGAGTTTGCATAATTGAATGGTCTGAAAAAATAATGGAAGAGCTTCCAAAAAATACTATAATTTTACGCATTTCAACAGAAAACGACAATTCCAGAAAAATTGAAATAGAAAATTTTTGTGGAACTATTGATTAAACTTTCAGGTGATATATGAATATTCTTGTTTTAGATTGTGCTGTTTCAAAAATCAGCATTGCTTTATCTTACGATTATGATAAATTTATCTGCCACACTTATGATATCGGCATGAAACAGTCTGAAATTCTTGTTCCTGCAATTGATGATGTTCTTTCGCATGCTGGTATTTCACCTTCTGATTTGAATTGCAGTGCTTTGACAGTTGGTCCTGGAAGTTTTACAGGATTGAGATTGGGCATTTCTGCTCTCAAAGCACTTGAGCTTGCTTATGGAGTTCCGGTTTATGGAATTTCTTCGCTTAAAACATATTATTATGCTTATAAAAATCTTCATCTTCCTATTTTAACCTGTATTGATGCAAATAAAGGCAAATTTTATGCAGCTGTTTATGATGAAAATGGAAAAGAAATTTTGCCAGACGGTGATTATGAATCTTCTTTTATTATAGAAAAATTAAATTTTGAAAAGATTTTTGTTACAGGACCTGATGCAAAAAAATTCTGCGAAATTCTTGAAAACAGTAATAAAAAAATAGCAGTTCTATCTTTATCTTTGAACAGTGATTTAAATTCTGCTATATCGCTTGTGGAAATTACAAAACAAATGATTTTGGACGGTGTTCCGCCTTTACAGGATTATGATGGACCAATTTATTTGCGTGCTTCTGAAGCGGAACTGAAACTTGGTAAATAGTTGAGCGATGATAGCCCCCGCGAAGCGGTCCACTGGACTGAGCGAAGCGAGGGAAGCGGATGAGCGTCAGCGAAGGGCGGTCGTAGCGTCCTGGAGTGAAACGGAAGGCAACCCCTACTTTTTAAAAAGCTTACTGAGCGCGTTCATTGCATTTAATGCATTTTTGTTTTCTGAAGGATTTTCTACCACAGCAGCTTTGTTTTCTGTTTGAATTGCATCAAAAACTTCCTGGCGGAAAACTTTCACATTTTTTGGAGCCTCAATTCCGATTTTTACCTGATCTCCGTGAACGTCTATGAGTGTGATTGTAATGTCATCACCAATTTTGATTTTTTCATCGATTTTTCTTGAAAGGATTAACATTTTTTCTCTCCTTTCGAATTCAATGTTTTGACAATATCAACTTTTGTAGACCATCTGTTGTCTGTCAGAATTGCCTGAATGCACATTTTATTCTGTTTATTTATTACAAGAGGACCTTGAAAATTTGCTGTTATTGCAGAACCGTCATGAGGAACTGTGACAATCGTCATCAAAATGATGTCCTCTGGTTTTGATATTTTGATTTTTGCGAGACTTTCATCATCAATATCTGCTTCATATTCTGAACAGATTAAAAACGGATCTACAATCAAGAAGCAAAGATTTGAATCTTCGCATGACTGAAGCCAGATGAATGGTTCTAAATCGCAGTCCACAAGCGCATATTTAGTGTATTGTTCAAATCCAAAAAGACCTTCTGGAATTGTAAGAATTCTATCATCAGAAACTTCGATTTTTCCTTTTGTTTTAGTCAAAAGTTCCATTTTTTTCCTCGCATTTGCTTTTTATTTCAATTTTTGATTATCTCATGTAATTCAAAAGTGTTGATGAATACATTTTTCCAGCTTGACTTAAAGTTGCCTGATTTGTGTAGTCTAGCATTTTTAAATCTGTAATTGCTTTTGTAAAATCAAGATCACCTTCACGACTAACCATTGATGTCACATCGAGTGCAAGTTTTCCATTTCTTGTTGCATTCAGCTGGGCGCGTTCATATTCTGCACCTGATTTTGCAATTCTTGTGACAAGGCTGTCAATTCCCTGGTCCAAAGATCCCAAAACACGACTACCTATTGCTTCTTGGTCGCCACTTAACAACGCATTTCTGAAAGCTATAACAGCGTCAAACATGCTACCACCACTAACTCTTGTTCCTGTAGCAATATTGTATGGAGGAAGTTGTGATGAATCTTTGATTATACCAAGCTCTTCCAGAGTATTTCCGTTTACATCTTGAAGCCAAAGTTGTCTAGCATCTGTAGTTTCCAGATTCAGTGCATTTCTGATTGGATCGACACTTGCTTTTACAGCTGCACCACTGTCATTAATCTTTGAAACAACAGCATAAATATTGTCCCCTTGATTGATTTGAATTTCTACTCCATCAATTGAGATTACATTGTTTGAACTTGACTGCCATGCAGAAGCATCTCTTCCACCAAAAAGCTGCTGATGTTCCGCCCAAAAAGTTTTGTCGCCAATGTTATCATTTTGCAGATATTTTCCTTCATCCACTTCTACAAGATTGATATTGTTGTTTCCGTTGTAACGAACATTCTGAATCAGAGGAACTCCACTTCCTTCAACATTTCCCATTTCAATATCAAATGCTGTAGACTTTGTGTTCGTTCCTGCGAAGATTGAATTTCCATCAGCACTTACTGCGTTTGCATTCTGAACAAGTGCTTTCAAAAGTTCATCAACTTCAGTTGCCATATTTTTCAAATCTTCTTTGTTGTAGATTCCGTTGGCACCTGTTACTGCAAGTTCACGAACTCTCTGCATTATATCTAAAGAATCTGTCATGTAACCTTCGCGTACAGAAAACTGGTCAGACAAAGTGAGTGCATTTTTTTCATATTGATTGACACGCTGAAGATAAGATTGATAGCGCACTAGATGACCTGCAGCAATTGGATCTTGTCTGAGCTGCTGAATTCTTCGCTGAGAACCAATTTGATTATTAGCCGTATTTAATCTACTTTCCTGTAAACGCAAACTGCTTTGAGTATTGTTATTATTCATCTGACTGCTTATTCTCTGCATTTTCTTCACCTCACTTCACTTCCATCAATTCACTGAATCAGTTTTCTTTGCAAAAATCTTCCGCTTTTATTTAATCTTCGGCACTTTTATCAAACTGTTTTACACTTCATTTATTAAACGCCAAGTCTGTTTATTACAGTGTCCAAAAGACTGTCCCAAACAGTAATAAATTTTGCTGCAGCGTTATAACCGTGCTGGAATTTCATGATTTCTGAAAGTTCTTCATCAATATTAACACCGCTTATAGAATCACGGAGATTTCTCAAATCATCCATAATTGCATTTTGACTTAAAAGATTTGTTTCAGCCTGTTCACCTTTCAATCCGACATTTGTTACAGAATCTGCAAAATAATCGTCAAAAGTTTTCATTGAACCGACCATCACCGAAGAATTTCTGATAGCTGCAATTTCTACAGCTGCACGACCATCTCCAGTCGGTATTTTTCCTGCTGCATCCATATAGCCGGCTGCAACGCTCATAACATCATTTTTGATTGCAGGATTTACTTCAATATAAGCAGAAGGATTGAAAACTGGAGAAACTGCAAACTGCGCTCCTTGAGTCAAAGAATTTACAGCATCAGCCTGAGCAAAATCATAAGCGCCATTTTCTCCATTTTCTGATAAAATGCCTGCATAGCCGCTCAAAAAGAATCCTGAATCTTCTACATGACGAATTACAAAATCTGGATTTTCACTTTGAGCTGAAGTTGTTGCCTTTAATACAAGATTATTGTTTTTATCAAGATAAGCTTTTACTTCGCTTGTGCTGTCATTTATTCTGGCAATAACTGTTTCCACTGTATCTGTATGGAAATAAGGCACCTGGACATTTCCCTGCGAACCATTGAAAGTCATCACGCCTTCAATTCCAACCTGCTGCTGTTTATCCAATTCATTTGTACCGCTCATTCTGAAAACATAACTTGTATCAAGATTTCCATCTCCATTTCTGTCAAAATTTCCATTTGCATTTTCAACAAATGAATGCTGCACAAAAAAATCAAGACCTGTGACTTTGTTTGCGCCAACTGCATTTCTGTGAACATCATTAACTAAATCACTGAAATTCATTGTCATTGTATTCAAAGACTGGATTTCATTTCTCACATCAACATCGCGCAACTCTACAAGTGCACCAAGTTTTCCGCCAGTAAAAACAGCATCATTTTTTGTATCAGCCCAAACAAGTTTTGAATATCCTGTATCATCATAACGAGGCTGAAGTTCAATTTCACGGGCAACTCCACCCTGCACAAGAACTTTTCCATCAACATGAACCATAAATTCATCACTGTCACGCTGGTCTGTATTTACATTCACGAGTTTTGAAAGTTTATCAACAAGCAAATCACGTCTGTCAAGTAAATCATTAGGATTGTCCCCCATTGCACGGCTGCGCACAATTTCTGAATTCACATCTGCAATCTGCTTTGAAAGGCTGTTTACTTGTTTTACGGTTGCTTCGATATCACCTTCCAAAAGATTTCCTATTCCAGAAAGACTTTCCCATCGCTGTCTGATTGAATCTGTTAAAGTTTCGGCTCTTGTAACAACTGCTTGTCTAGAAGCTTTACTTTCAGGATTGATAGAAAGTTCCTGCCAGCTCTCCCAGAATTTATCCATATTAGATCGCACAGAAACATCATCAGGTTCATTATAAATCTGTTCAATCATTGTATAATAATCAGAACGTGTCTGCCAGTAAGATTCGGTATTTGCCTGAGAAACAATTCGTGCATCAAGAAGCTCATCTCTTACTCTGTTGATTGACTGAACATCAACACCCTGACCTATCATTCCAGCACGTTCAGCCCTTTCCAAATCAGGTTTGTACAACGGATCAAATTCTTTAATCTGTACTCGTTGCCGAGAATAACCTTCTGTATTTGCATTTGAAATGTTATGACCTGCAGTTGTGATGGCATCTGTATTTGCCATAATGCTGCGTTTTCCAAGTTCTATTCCAGAAAAAGTTGAACCCATTTTTTACCCCCTTACATCAACTAAAACACTTGCAACTTTGTGCTGAACAATTTTTCCGTTTCTTGTGTAATTGTTGTTATGTGTTTTAGGAAGAGCTTTATCAATAACTTCTGATATAAATTCACGAGTTACATTAACGTAATTTGAAATGACTTGATTTTCAACTTTGCATTTTAAAAGTTTTGTTCGAAGTTTAGAAAGTTTTTCGAAATATGGCTTGATTTCTTCGGTATTTTTTTGTTCCATCAGATTTTCGCGTTTCTGGTCAATCTGCTGGAAAGAATCAGAAATCTGATTTACTTCCGAAATGAGAGTTTGTAAAGATTCCCAGTCTTTTTCAACAACAGCCTTTCTTAAAACCAGTTGTTTTTGAGCAAGAGAATCTAAAAGTTTTTCCTCTTTTTCAAGGATTTCAGAAAATTCCTTATTAAAAACTTCATTTTTTTCCATACCGATAACTCCTAAACTTTACAGTCATTCTTTTAGAATATCGGCAGGAAAAAAACTTAGTTTACAATTTTTTTAAGAATTTTTTTATACTTTGATTATTTTTATACGCGGTATTTTATCTTTTTTCCAGTTCCTTCGTACATTTTCTGACGCAATTCAGTCACTTGTTTGTCTGAAATGTAATCATCAAAACTCATCATTCTATCGATTATTCCGTTTGGAGTAATTTCTACAATTCGGTTTGCAATAGACTGAATGAATTCGTGGTCGTGAGAACTGAATAAAAGAACACCACCAAAAGCAATCAAACCTTCATTCAAAGACTGAATTGCTTCCAAATCCAAATGGTTAGTCGGGTCATCCATGGTAATACAATTTGCACCACTAAGCATAAGTTTTGAAAGCATACAGCGCACTTTTTCACCACCAGAGAGCACCTTTACTTTTTTCAAAGATTCGTCGCCGCTAAAAAGCATTCTTCCCAAAAATCCGCGAACATAAGCATCATCCTGTTCTTTTGAATACTGCTTTAACCATTCAGTAATGTTCAAATCATTATTAAAGCTTTCAGAATTATCGCGTGGAAGGTAAGTCTGACTAGTAGTCTGTCCCCAGAAATATTCACCTGAATCAGGCTTTTTTACACCATTTATGATATCAAAAAGTGCAGTCACACTGTTATGCTCAATTCCCACAAAAGCGATTTTGTCAGTTCTATTCACTTTTAAACTGAAATCTTTGAGCAGAACATTGCCGTCAGCATCTTTATAATTGATATTTTTAAGTTCTAGAACATTATTACCAATTTCCCTGTCAGTTTTGAAATTTACATAAGGAAATTTTCTTGTAGTTACTGGAATTTCTTCCATACTGTCGGCAAGTTTATCATAAATCTTTTTTCGGCTTGTAGCCTGTTTAGCCTTTGAAGCATTGGAACTGAATCTCAAGATGAATTCACGCAAATCCTTCATCTTTTCTTCTGTTTTCTTCTGCTGGTCGTGTGCCTGACGCTGCATTATCTGACTCATCTGATACCAAAAGTCATAGTTTCCTGCATATTGAGTGATTTTCCCAAAATCTATATCCATGATATACGTACAAATCGTATTCAAAAAATGACGGTCATGGGAAACGACAATTACGGTATTTTCAAAATCCATCAAAAAATTTTCAAGCCATGTAATAGATTCAATATCAAGACCGTTCGTAGGTTCGTCCAAAATCAAAGCATCAGGATTACCATAAATTGCCTGTGCAAGTAAAACGCGCACTTTCTGACTTTCATCAAGTTCGCTCATCATTCTGTCATGATATTCTTCTTCCAAACCAAGACCAGAAAGCATCTGTTCAATCTGATTTTCAGCTTCGTAACCGCCCAATTCACCAAATTCAGCTTCTAATTCCGCAGAACGAATGCCGTCTTCTTCAGTAAAATCTTCCTCGGCATAAATCGCATCGCGTTCTTTTGAAATTTCATAAAGTTTCGGATACCCCATCATAACAGTATCTTTCACAGAATATTCATCGAATGCAAAGTGATCCTGCTTTAAAACAGCCATTCGCTCGCCTGGAGTCATAAAAATTTCTCCAGAATCTTTTTCGAGTTCACCGGCAAGCAGTTTCAAAAAAGTAGATTTACCGGCACCATTTGCACCGATAATTCCATAACAGTTTCCTTTATTAAATTTCAGATTTACATCTTTAAAAAGTGGTTTTTCACTAAAAGACAAACTAACATCACTAACAGTAATCATTTATAACTCCAATTTTTTTATAAAGCAAGGAGGGAGAAGTCTCTCCCTCGCTCCAGCCAAAAGGCTTCCGCTACCCTCTCTCCTAAGGGGGGATATGTAAAGCTTATTTAAACATTTCATATTCATCCACATATCCCCCCTTAAAAACCCCCGGAAAATTATCTTCCAAAAAAGGCTTTTACTTTCTGCCACAAAGATTTTTTCTGCTCAACAACAGGCTGTTTCTGAACATTTTCATACTTCTTATAATCTTTCTTTGACTTTTTAGAAGAATTGTTTTTATTTCCAGATTTTACATAATCTTTATTAAAATCTTTCTTTCCATTCTTACCGTTCTTCTTATAGTCATTCTTTTTACCACCTTCAGATTTCTGACCATTTGTTTTTTCATTTTTCACAGAATTCTTTGAGTACATTTCTTTGTAAAGCTTCATGCGTTCATCATAAGACAAACCTTCAAGTTTTGCTGGATCAATGTAAGGCATTTTATATTTTTTAGAATCACCTTTTTTCTCACTACTTTTATAATTCTTTTTGCCTTTTTTGTCTGTATAATCTTTTTTATAAGAACTGTCATTTTTCTTGTTATGAAAATCACCGTTCTTACCTTTTTTGTAACCGCCACGATTATCATATTTTTCATCACCATGCCAGTTTTCAGTTTTAATGTAAACACCTGCAGATTTATCCTCTTCCATCTGTTCAGGATAAGCCACAGTTGCAGGAATCTGCATTTCAATATAACGCTCAATTGCAGGAAGATTATAAACATCCTGTTCAGAACAGAAAGTATATGCCTTTCCAGTTTTTCCAGCTCTTGCAGTTCGACCGATTCTATGAACATAGTTTTCAGCTTCCACAGGTAAATCATAATTAATTACCATAGCAAGATCATCAACATCAATTCCACGAGCAGCAACATCTGTTGCGACAAGGCATTTAACTTCACCAGCTTTTAAAGCTTTCAAAATTTGAAGTCGTTTTGGCTGAGGCAAATCTCCAATCAAAAACTCAGCCTTAATATCATTTAACTGAAGACGTTTTGCTACAACTTCACACGAACGCTTTGTATTGCTGAAAATAATCACACTTTCAGGATTTTCGTGTTTCAAAATGCCAAGCAAAAGCTTCATTTTTTCATCAGAAGATACGTGAAGAAGTTCCTGGTCAATTTCACTTACAGTAATATTTTCTGCTTCAATTGTAATTTCAACTGGATCTCTTGTATATTCCCACGCAAGATTTTTTACATACGAATTAAGTGTTGCACTAAAAAGCATAGTCTGTCTATTTTCAGCTTCAGGAAGGCTTTTTAAAATCTGTCTTAAATCAGGATAAAATCCCATATCAAACATTCTGTCCGCTTCATCAATAACACAAATTCCAGCATCTTTCAGTTCCAGATTTTTACCTTCAAGCAAATCTATTATGCGACCTGGTGTTCCAATCAAAATATCCACACCTTTTTTTAAATTTGCAATCTGTTTTTCGTAACCGACGCCACCATAAACACTGAAAGCTTTTAAACCTGTTTGACAGGCAAGAACTTTTGCTTCTTCTTCAATCTGCACAGCAAGTTCTCGAGTTGGAGCAAGAATAAGACATTTTTTTCCAGCATTGTTTTCTTTAAGCATTTGAGCAATAGCAGCTACAAGATACGCAGCTGTTTTTCCAGTACCAGTCTGAGACTGCACATACAAATCAGGACCTTTTACATTGTCCCCGTCATTTTTTGAAGCTTCAATTACCTGCTGTTGAACAGGTGTACAACTTACATAACCAGCAGCTTCAATTCCTTTCATCAGTCTTTCATCAAGACCAAATTCAACAAAATCCATACGATTTCCTTTTGTCAGACACAGCTGACTATATTTATTTATATTATAGTAATTTTTGGCAAAGTTAAAATAAATAATCTGTAAACTTTTTTTCGCTTTTCTTCTATTATATAATTTCTTTTTGAATACTTCAATACAGCACGTTTTTGCTGTTTATACACGTTTTTGCGATTTTTTTTATGATTTTCATGCTTAAACTGACCTTATTTCTCCAATATTGATTGTTTCTTTATTGTAATTGTTTTTACTCAGACTGATAAAAATTCAGATAATCATATTCTGTGCGGATTCAAAAACAAGTTCATTTTTTTATAATTCACTATTACTTTCACAAATTATCTACTTAATTTTTTTTTATAATCATGATATACTTAATTTTATGACTTAAATGATTGATAAGTCTATTTAACATTTCCAGACTTATTCATCTATTTATATTTGTGAGGACTATATGAATTTAGAAAAAGGAATAAACTTTGGAGGTTGGCTTTCACAGTGTATTCATACAAAAGAACATTACGATACATTTATTACAAAAGATGATGTAAAAAATGTTTCAAATCTTAAATTTGACCATATCAGACTGCCTTTTGATTATGAAGTTATTCAAAACAAAGACGGTTCATTTATTGAAGAAGGTTTTTCACGACTTTCTGATTTTGTTAAAGCTTGTGATGAAAATAATCTAAATGTAGTTTTAGACCTACACAAAGCATGCGGTTATGATTTTAACGATGCTGGTACAGAAAAAGGAAACACTCTGTTTGAATCCTCTGAACTTCAAAAAATGTTTCTGTCACTTTGGGATGAAGTTTCAAAAAGATTTGCAGACTGTCAGAATGTTGCTTTTGAACTTTTAAACGAAGTTGTTGAACAGAATGCCGCAGATTCATGGAACAAATTGATAAATCAGACAGTTGCAGTAATCAGAAAAAATGCTCCAAAAACTCCAATTATTTACGGTGGAATTCAATGGAACAGTGCAAGTACATTAAAATATCTGGAAAAACCTGCTGATGAAAACATTATCTGGACTTTTCACGAATATGAACCACTTATTTTTACACATCAAAAAGCACCATGGGTTCCAGGAATGGATTTAAACAAACAGATCAAATATCCTGCAAAAATGTCTTATTTCAGAGAAGAATCTGTTCCACTTGGATATAAAGGAAAAGATGTTACAGACATAACTGATGATTATGATGGAAATTACATTTTACAAAAATTGATTTCAGAAGCAGTTGAAATTGCTGAAAAAAATCACGTTAAACTTTACTGCGGTGAATATGGTGTTATAGATAGAGCTCCAGTTGCTGATACACTTGCATGGTTTAAAGATATCCATCAGGAATTTTCTAAATTCCACATCAATCACGCTGTCTGGACATACAGAAAAATGGATTTTGGTATAACAGATGAACATTACAAAGATATTTTTGATGATTTAGTTCAACTGATGACAAAATAATTTACATAAAAGGGAACCGCATAATTTCTCATCTTCGCGATTCCCTATATTTAAAATAAAATTCAGAAATAATTATGGAAAATAAAACAGAATATCAGGCACAATTATTTGCAAATCGGCTAAAAAAAAAATATAAAGAACTCAGAAAATGGGCAAGAAAAAACAGAATAACTTGCTACAGGATTTATAATAAAGATATTCCTGAAATTCCTGTTAGCCTAGATTTATATGAATTTCTTCCCTCATTTGTTACAACGCCAATTGAGGTTGCCAAGTTTTTAAGCGAACAGAATGACAAAATCTCTCAAAATGATTTGCAAACTGAAAAAGATATAAAATCACGGACTTTTGCAGTTTTATATCTATATGAAAGACCTTACGAAAAACAATATGAACAGGAAGAAATCTGGCTTAATGCCATGCAAAAAGCTGCAGGTGAAGTTTTAGGAATAGAACAAAATCATATAATCAAAAAAATGAGAAAGCACCAGAAAGGTTCAAATCAATATGAAAAAAAAGATGCACAATCTACCAACTTCAACACAGATTTTTCAGAATTCGATTTTCAGTATGTGCAGGAACAGGGACAGATTTTTAAAATCAATTTGTCATCATATCTTGATAACGGACTTTTCTTTGATCACCGCCCTCTTCGTTCAATCATCAGAGATACTTCATCAAAAAAACGTGTACTGAATCTTTTTTGTTACACAGGAAGTTTCAGTGTTTATGCAGCACAAGGAAATGCTTCTTTTGTTGAATCAGTAGATCTCTCAAACACATATTTAGATTGGGCAAAACAAAACATGCAGAATAATGGTTTTTCTGATAATCATAAATATGTGTTTACTCGTTCTGACTGTATGGTTTTTCTCCAGCAAAAGGCAGTTGCCCAAAAAAAACTTCTTGCCTCTTCAAATCAAAATATCCCGATTTCAGATGAAATCAAAAAAAATGCTCAAACTTATGACATTATCATTTTAGATCCGCCGACATTCAGCAACAGCAAAAACACTTCAAATGTTTTAGACATAAATAAAGACTGGCCACAGCTTGTAAAAGATGCTTTAAATATTTTAAATCCAAACGGAATTCTTTATTTTAGTACAAATTCCGAAAGATTAAAGTTTAATATTGAACAAATTCCTCAAAAAACTATTTCTGGCTGTCAGATTGAATGTGAAGATATAACACCTCAAACTATTCCAAATGATTATGCAGCATCAAAACCACATCGCTGCTGGAAATTTTCAGTTAAACCAAATATCGAATAATCGAAATTGAATGTTATAATCATACTTACAAAAAAAAAGACACGCTTCTAAACGGCGTGCCTTTTTTTCAAGCAAAAAACTTATTTATTGTCTGCTTTTATACCATAACGTTTGTTGAAACGATCAATACGACCAGCAGTATCAACAAGTTTCTGTTTTCCAGTAAAGAATGGGTGGCAGGCAGAACAAATTTCAACATTGATATTTTCAACAGTTGATCTTGTTTCTATTACATTACCACAAAGACAAGTAATTTTTGTAAGTTTGTAATTTGGGTGAATTCCCTTTTTCATAATAACTCCTGTTTCTTGCCCGATATTAAAGAAAGCCCGGTAACCTCTAGCTTGCATTAATAAATGCTTCTATCATTCCGTCCCCGTTAACAATCAAATTAACACCACAAGATAATTATTTTATTTATAATATCAAAAAAAATATGATTAATCAAGTCTATCTTTCCTGTTTGTTTTGTCTTTCCTTTTAGTTTCCAGTTTTTTTATATAAGAAGTTTTCCGTAATTTTCTAAAAAAATGTAAAAGGAAGTTTCAAAAAATTTATAATTCATATATAATAAAATTATGAAAAAACTATTATTTTATTTATCAATTGGAGTCTTATTTATTATGAGTGGTTGTAAAACAAATGACAATCAAGTAACTGGTTCAGAAATTTCAGCAAAAATTACTGAAATGCAGAAACTTATGGCCGAAAAAGCAATCAAAATGCCTGCAGAAAACAATCCTGTAATTGCCTACAAATTTGGTGCAGACCCTGCTGTCCTTGTTTACAAAGATACTGCTTATCTTTATGCAACAAATGATATGCAGCAGTTTGAATTTTCTAAAGGAAAAATTGAAAATAATTACGCCAAAATTGCTTCACTCAATGTTTTCTCTTCAAAAGATTTGGTAAACTGGACAAATCATGGTGAAATTCAGGTTGCTGGTAAATCAAATCCACAGGCTGCAGCAAGATGGGCTAATAATTCATGGGCACCAGCTGTTGCATGGAAAAATATTGATGGAAAAGATAAGTTTTTCATTTATTTTGCTGACAATGGAAGTGGCATTGGAGTTTTAGTTGGAGATTCTCCAATTGGACCTTTTGTTGATCCACTCAAAAAACAATTGATTTCACGTCAAACACCAAACTGTGCAGATGTAACATGGCTTTTTGACCCTGCAGTTTTTGTAGATGACGACGGAAGAGCTTACATTTATTTTGGTGGCGGACACAATCCAGACAACGCTGCTAACCCAAAGACAGCACGTTGCGTTGAACTTGGCGATGACATGATAAGCATAAAAGGTGAACCTCAGGTGATTGATCCACCTTTCTTGTTTGAAGATTCTGGAATCAATAAATTTAAAGATACATATTACTACACTTATTGTACAAACTGGGTTGATAGAAAAAATTATGATACAGATGTACCTGTTGCCGTTATCGGATACATGACATCAAAAAATCCTCTTGGACCTTTTGAATATCAAGGTTGGACACTTCCAAATCCAGGCGGAGCACCACTTTATGCAGGTGGAAATAACCATCACTGGGTTTTCAACTTTAAAGACAAATGGTACATTGCTTACCATGCTCCAACAGTTGAAAAAACTTTGCCAACAGAAAAGAAAGGTTATAGAAATCTTTTTATTGATGAATTCAAGATTAATGATGATTTAACTCTTCCTCACCAAAAAATCACAAAAGATGGTGTAAAACAAGTTCAGAATTTTAATCCTTGTGAAGAAATTCCTGCAGCTACTTTTGCATACTCAAGAAACGTTGCAGTTTCAAATGATAACACAATTATTAGCGTTAAGGATGGCGGATATGTTTGCATCAAATCTGTACAATTCCCATCAGAAAATTGTGAAATTACAGTAAATTACACTCCTCTTGAAGGCAAAAATGAAATTACTGTGAAAACTGGAAGTTTCGGTGCAAACGGAACTGAAATTGGAAAGATTAAACTCACTTCAAAAGGTGTTTCTTCTGCAAAACTTTCAATTTCCAAGGACGCACTTACTTCAGATTTATTCTTAATTTTCCCTGAAAATTGTGAACTTCTTAGCTGGCAGATAAAATAAACAATAAAAGGTTTATTGTCCAAAAGATTAAAAAAACGCTGAAACAAGGCACACTTTAACCAAGTCTTGATTTGGCGTTTTTTAATTTTTAATAAACTTGTAAATAAAAAAAAGGAAATGTAAACAAAATTAATTTAGTTTGCATTTCCTTTTTTATTTAAATTATTATTTTATAAAACCATTAATCTTGATTTTATTCTAGTCCTGCAGTTCCTGAATTCATGCTTGCAAGAAATGCTTCGTTTGTCTTACTCTTTTTCATTCTGTCAAGAATAAGTTCTGTAACTTCCACATCTTCCATAGGATTTAAAACCTTTCGCAAAATCCAAATTTTTTGAAGTTCTTCTTCTGTAAGTAAAAGTTCTTCTTTTCTTGTGCCAGATTTTTTTATATTGATTGCAGGGAAAAGTCTTCTTTCTGCAAGTTTTCTATCCAGATTGATTTCGCTGTTTCCAGTTCCTTTGAATTCTTCAAAAATAACTTCATCCATGCGGCTTCCAGTTTCAATCAGTGCAGTAGAAATAATAGTCAAAGAACCACCTTCCTCAACATTTCTTGCAGCTCCAAAAAAGCGTTTTGGTTTAAAAAGAGCATTTGAATCAACACCACCAGACAAAACCTTTCCTGATGTCTGAACAGTCTGATTATAAGCCCGTGCAAGACGAGTGATTGAATCGAGGAGGATTACAACATCACGTTTATGTTCAACAAGACGTTTCGCCTTTTCCAAAACCATTTCAGCAACCTGAACATGACGAGTAGCCTGTTCATCAAAAGTTGAAGAAATAACTTCACCTTTTATAGCGCGCTCCATTTCAGTAACTTCTTCAGGTCGTTCATCAATGAGAAGAACAATCAAAAATACTTCAGGATTGTTTGCTGTAATAGCGTTTGCTATTTTTTGCATCAAGATTGTTTTTCCGGCTTTTGGTGGGGCAACAATTAAAAGACGCTGACCTTTACCAATTGGGGCAAACAAATCTACAATTCGTGTAGAAACTTCTGTAGAAACGGTTTCAAGTCGTAATTTATGATCTGGATATAAAGGAGTCAGGTTTTCAAATGGAATTCGAGTTTGTGCAACGCGCGGTTCATCATAATTTACAGTTTCAATTCGCAAAAGTGCAAAAAATCTTTCACCTTCTTTTGGAGAACGTGTCTGACCGTAAACTGTATCACCAGTTTTTAAATTAAATAGTCTGATTTGACTTGGCGAAATATAAATATCATCAGGACCTGGTAAATAACTGTTTTGAGGGGAACGCAAAAATCCATATCCGTCTGGCAGAATTTCCAAAGCACCTGAAGCAAAAATAATTCCACCCCGTTCAGTGTGTTTTTTTAAGATAACAAAAATCAAATCCTGCTTTTTCATTGGAGCTAGATCATCGGCAGTAAAATCGTATTGTTGTGCCATTTCCCTGAGTTCAGGCATTGATTTTTTAGTCAACTCATTGATTACAAGTCTTGGTTTGTTTGAAATATCTTCTGCAGATTCATTAATTGCATTATTTTCTTGATTTTCATTATTTTGTGTTGGATAACTTGATCTTGCACCGTATGGTCTTTTTTGTTGTCTAGGATTTCTAGTAAACTTTTGATTTGGATGTTTGTTTGTATTATGTTCAAAATGTGTTTCTGATGAATTTGAAGCCTGATGATTTTCAGTATCAACTGTTTTTTTTGAAATATCATCATTTTTTTTGACAACTCTTCGTCTTTTTACTAAAACCTTTACATCATTATTTTCTTCATTTTTTTCTGTTTCGTCACCAGATTCATTTGAATTTTCTGAAATTTCCGACTCTTCACTCGGACTTGAAAACTGATTTTCACTCTGGTTTTCATCTGAACTTTCATTTTGATTTTCTGTCTGAAAATTTTCCTGATTTTCCTGATTTATCTGTTCATTCACTGTTTCTTCAGATGAACCAAAATCAAATTCTGCCTGTTCCATTTCGGCATTTTCCTGATTCACATTAGCGTCAGTTCCTCGACGTTTTCGTAATGCAGCCATTAAAAAAATTCTCCATAATATAAATTATTTAAAAAAATTAGATTAGCCATAAAAATAAAAAAAAAAAAAATGTATTCTTGATTTAACAAAAAGGAATAAAAAATTAAAAACTGATAACTCTTAAAAAATTGTTAATTAATCATAAAATTTTTTTTCAAAAAAGTCAATATGAGCATTTTATTCTGTTGCATTTTATTCTATACTTTTTTATTTTAACCATTGTTTTATTTATTTTACGACATCAGAATGAATTACCATTGCCTGTTTATATTCACTTGAAGCAACAGAGAATAAATCAACTTCAGGTTCTTTTTCAATCATACTTACTTCACCTGAAAAATCAACATTATTTGCAATGCGAATTCGGGCGGTTTTAATATTTCCTTCAACAACGCTTCCTGAACAGATTTCTACCCTTTCGCCTGCATTCATATCACCTTTTAAATTTCCACAGATTACAATAGAATTTGCATCGATTGTTTCTACAGTACATTCAGCATTTTTATCTATAGTTAAATCTCCTGTTGGAGCTACAATTTTTCCATTAAACTTTCCTGTGATTATCAATCTATCTTTAAATTCCAATACTCCATCAAATTCCGTTTCCGCACCAAAAGCTGTAATATTTCTTTTTCCTGTTGAAGTTTTTTCTGACATATATAATTCCTGCTTAATATTTCTGTTTATCTCTTTGTAACTTTTTTTATTATAACGCTAATTAATTTGATTATCAATATTAATAAAATCGAAATTACTTCTATTTTTCCAGCAAAATCACCAAATCTTGAGTAAACAGATATTTTAAAATCATGTAAAACCGGCACTTTACCAATTACATAAGATTCACAAAAAGATGGTGCCTGTGCAATAACTTTTCCATATTCATTGATAATACAGGTTTGACCACTTGAAGTACTTCTGACAGAAGGTACTTTATTTTCAACACTTCTAAAAACAGCCATACTTAAATGCTGTGTCTGGCAAACATCACTTTTAGACCACGCATCATTACTTAGATTAAAAAAACATCTTGCTCCATTTTTCACAAATTTTCTGCAATCATCACCAAAAGTATCTTCAAAACAAATTGGAGTTGAAAAATACAAATTCTTATTACAAAAAACTTTATACTCTTTACCTTTTTCCCACATTTGAGTATCGCCGTTCAAAAGTTTTTTATAAAATTTTGGAAACTTTTCTTTAAATGGAAAATATTCAGTAAATGGAACAAGATGAATTTTTGAATAAATCTCTGGTTCAGGCGGAATTACATTTTTTTGAGGTTCAAAAACAAAAACACTATTATATCTGTCTTGATTTCCAATCGAATTTCTCTGTTCATAAGAATTTCCAATCACAAAAATTGCATCTTTTTCATCAATAAATTCCAGCAAAGATTTTATAACTTCCTGTCTTTTTTTGTCTTTACCACCCTGATAATAAGTCAAAATAGGCGGAACAACAGCAGTTTCAGGCCAAATCACAAAATCAATCTGATTATAAAAATCAAAAGTTTCTTCAGTCAGATTTTTTAGATTCCTGATATTTTTTGAATACTCGATTAATCCGTTTTTCCAGGGATTTTCATTATTTTGAACTGCAACAACATTTACATAATCATGATTATCACAATTTTTCTTATGATTCTGAATTGTGTATAAACCAAAACCATACGAAATACACATTAAAAACAACCAGACTAATGCACAAACATAATATTTTTTCCATTTTAATCTGTTTTTTATCTTTTCATTTTCAAGAAAATCATTTATATGAAAGTTCTTTTTTTGTCTTTTATTGATTTGTTTATCAAAAACTATTTTGTTTCTATTTTTATGATTTTTATAAACTCCAAAAATAAAAGAAGATGGAAAAATTATAAGAAAATTCAGTCCAAAAACGCCAACAAACTGGCAAATCTGAATTAAATAAAGATTTTTCCATTGTGTATAAGCCGAAACTCCATAACTAAATCCACAAAATCCTAAAGTTTTTAAGTATTCAAAAGCACACAAAAAAATACATGATATAAGCCAGAAATAAGTATGAAATGATTTTTGAATCACTTTTAGCATAAAAAAAACAAATGCAAAAATCAAAAAATAAATAATGCAGATTATATATAAAGTTAGAGGATGAAAATTCTTAAGCCAGAATGCAAATAATCCATAAGAAAATGCACCATAAAATCCGCCCCAAAGAAAAACATTTTTTAATGAAGATTTATCAATAAGAAAAAAAACAGGCAGATAAATAAAATAACCTAAAAATCCAAGTCCATCAGCAAAAACAGGGTTTGGATGAGCCAAAAAGAAAATTAGAACAGAAATAATGAGTAACAGAAGTTTTTGAAATACAGATAAAAAATTTTTCATTTACTGCGCAGGCACTTCAAGTTTTTTGATGTTATCTTTTAATTGTTGGCCTGGTTTCAAAGAAATAACATAATGTGGGTGTGTATCTACTTTTTCTCCAGTTTTAGGATTCCGTGCATTATTTTTTCCTTTTCGCACTTTTACTTCAAAAGTTCCAAACCCTCTTATTTCCAAAGAAGATCCTTCACTTAAAATTTCTTTAATACCGTCTAAAACTTTATCAACAATTTGAGTTATTTCATCTTTTTCCATTTTAATTTTTGAAGATAAAACGTCCACTAAATCTTTTTTCATTTTTTTCATAATATTTTCCTTTATAAAGCAACACGTTATCGCAACTTGAGAATTCGTTATAAATTCCTCAATACAAATCAGATATAATATTTTTGCAAAAAAAAACCAGTTGAAGTTTTCTCCAACTGGATTCCAAAAAGCATTTTCTATATGTTATTTTGCTGCGAAAGTAACATTGAAAAGTTTCATCATTCTTGACTTTTTGCGTGATACAGCATTGCGAGTCAAAACTCCCTTGCTACGAGCACTGTCAAGTTCTTTCTGAAGTTTCTTATATTTTTCTTCAGCAAGTTTCTGATCTTTTGCATGAACAGCTTCTACAAACTGTTTTGCGTAAGTTTTACATGTGCTTTTAATAGCTTTATTATGAAGTCTGCGAACTTCGCTTTGAGCGTATCTTTTCTCTGCAGATGTCTTTTTTCCTGCCAATTGGAGACCCCCAAAAAAAATTAGTTAACTTTTATTATGTTATCAAATTTAACACTTTGTGTCAATTATCGAATTCTTCAAATTAATAAATATTCATTCCTTTTTGCGAATATAATAAACCAGAAAAATAAAAAATAGATTTTAAACAAAAAAAAAACTCCTGTGTAAAAACAGAAGCTTTATTTATGCGTCTGACAGGATTCGAACCTGCCACCTACGGATTCGAAGTCCGTTGCTCTATCCAAATGAGCTACAGGCGCATTTACAAGGTTACAATAATGCACCTTAGGGTGCCTAGTCGGGATCGAACCGACGACAACCAGATCCACAATCTGGCGCTCTACCGCTGAACTATAGGCACCATAATTAACATCTTGAAAATCAAGTGTTATGAGCCATGCAAGGATCGAACTTGCGACCCACAGATTAAGAGTCTGTTGCTCTACCAGCTGAGCTAATGGCCCAAAGTCAATAAAGACTTAATAAAATGAATAATACAGAAAAACGAAAAAATAATCAAGTGGCAAAATATACGAATTTAAAAAAAACTGCATAGATATAAAAAAATATTTTCATTCTTCAAGTTTTTTCACTTTAATTTCTTTGATTTTATAGATATAATAAATCAATGCAAAACGAAAATCTTAATTCACAGCTTCCTGTTTTTTCTGTAAGTCAGATTACGAGTCTTATAAAAGAAATTCTTGAAACATCTTTCAGGACAATCACAATTGAAGGTGAAATTTCCAATTGGAGACCAAGTTCTTCTGGCCATATTTATTTTACACTGAAAGACAATGTTTCCCAAATCAAAGCAGTGATTTTTAGAAGTGCCGCTTACAAACTTTCCTTTAATCCAAAAGATGGAGATAAAGTTCGCTGTACTGGTAATCTGACTGTATATGCGGCTCAAGGAAATTATCAGATTGTAATATCAAAAATGGAACCAGTTGGAGCTGGAAATATTCTTCAGATGCTTGAGGAACGAAAGCGGAAACTTGCACAGGAAGGGCTTTTTGATTCAGAAAAAAAACGTCCTCTTCCACTTTTTCCGAAAACTATTGGCGTAGTAACTAGTCCTACAGGTGCAGCAATTCGTGATATTTTGAATATTGCTAAACGGCGTAATCCAAAAATTAATATAATCGTTTTGCCAGCCATTGTTCAGGGCGAAGGAGCAGCTCAAACAATCATCAAAATGATAGAAATTGCAAATTTTTATAAACTTTGTGACATTCTGATTGTAGGACGCGGCGGAGGTTCACTTGAAGATTTACTTCCATTCAGCGAAGAAAATGTTGTAAGAGCTGTCAGTTCATCAAAAATTCCAGTGATTAGTGCAGTTGGTCATGAAATTGATTGGGCGCTTTGCGATTATGCGGCTGATTTTCGTGCTCCAACACCATCTGCTGCTGCAGAAATGGCAATTCCAGTTCTGGAAGATATAAAAATTGAACTTCAGGATTACAGGGAAGATTTATACAACAACATTAATCGTATTGTAAAAAACACGCGGCTTCTCATTAAATCATTTAATCCCGATTCACTTGAGATTAAATTCAGAAACATCCAACAACCGCTTTTAAATAGATTTGAAACTGCGAAATCAAGTCTATTTGAGAATATTAAAAATAAAATAAAAGATTACCGCAGTATTATCGTAAATTCAAAAACAGTTTTGGAAAATGCAAGCCCGCAAACTATTTTTGACAGAGGATATTCTATGGTAACAGATGAAAAAGGAAATGTAATTCGAAACGAAAATCAAGTTTCATCTGATGATGAAATAAAAATCACTCTTGCAAAAGGAAAACTTTCTGCCAGTGTGATTTGAATTTTTATCATCATGAAAAAGGTGTTTTATCAGGAGAAAATGTGGAAAATATGGAAAACTTTGAAGAAAATCTAAAAAAACTTGAAAAAATAACAAATGATATTAAACGAAGTGATATTTCGCTCGAAGATGCTTTAAAAAATTTTGAAGAAGGCATAAAACTTGCATCTGGCATGGAAAAACAGCTTGATGAAATAGAAGGAAAAATTCAAATCCTTATGAATGAGCCTGTGCCTATGTCCGAAGAAAATAAACCTCAGCTTGATGATTTTGCTGATGATAGTGAAGTTTCTGGAACAAGAAGATGAGTTTAAAAAATCCTGTAAAAAAGCTTGACGCAGAAGTAGCCAGAAAAATAGCAGCTGGGGAAGTAATCGACCGTCCAAATGCAATTGTCAGAGAACTTATGGACAACAGTATTGACAGTGGTGCAAAAAATATCACTGTTGAAATTTCCAGCGGTGGAATTGAAAAAATTCGCATAGTTGATGATGGCTGCGGCATGACAAAAGATGATTTGCAAAACTGTGCCAGACCTCACGCAACAAGCAAAATTTCCTCTGAAACAGATTTGCTGAATCTGACAACTTTAGGTTTTCGTGGTGAAGCACTCTCTTCAATCGCTGCAGTTTCCAGACTATCGATTATCAGCGGCGGATGGAAAATGCGTGCCAGCATCATAGAAGATCATATTCTTGAACCACAGGCAAATATTACAGGAACTATCGTTCAGTCAGAAGGACTTTTTGAAAATTTTCCAGCAAGAAGACAATTTTTGAAACGTCCAGCGACAGAAGCGTTGATGTGCAAAAATACTTTTATCGAAAAAACTCTTGCGCATCCAGAAATTGCGTTCAGATTTATTCAAGATGGTGAAATTAAAATTGATTTACCACAGAATCAGTCGCTAAAAGAACGATTTATCATGGCAAATGGGCTTACACAATATGACGCACTTTTTTTTGAGATTTCCAAAAAATCATCTTTTTCATCAGAAAATGTTGAATGGAGTTTCGATGTTATAATTGGAGAACCTGCTGTAAGTCGGCCAAGCAAAAAAGATATTGAAATTTTTGCAAACGGAAGAAAAATTCAAGAATATTCGCTTGTTCAGGCAGTAGAATATGGCTGTCAGGGCTTTTTTCCAAACGGAACATATCCTGTTGCCGGGGTTTTTGTTCAGATTCGTCCGGATTTAATAGATTTTAATATTCATCCTGCAAAAAAAGAAGCACGATTTTATGATATTTCAGATTTGCATCATGGATTGAGCAGTTCAATCAAAGATTTTTTCAAAAAATATACTTATGCAAATTTTTCTGAGGATAAAAGTCCTGATGAAATTCGCTCTCAAGATTTTTTTGATATTGATTCTGACAATTTTCAAAGTCAAACTCTTACAAAAAATCCTTACGTTTCAATTCATTACAAAAACTCGGAAACAAATAACGCTCAATTGTCAGATTTTCGTTCAAAATATCTTGGCATAAAATCACAGAACTCACAGAATCAATCTCAAAACAGTTATCTTTCGCGAACAAAACTTTATGATATTGCACAACAGGCATTGGATGCACAAAATCCTCAGTCAGATGAACTAAATCAAAACGTAGAAAAAAAAGAATACGACTCAAATGATTTTCAAAATCAGTTTTCATCAGGCGAAACTTTTGAGCAGAATCAACAAATTAAAATAGAAGAAAAAATAAAATTTATTGGTACCTGTCTTGGAACTTTTCTTCTGGCAGAAAAAAATAACTGTCTTTACATTATTGACCAGCATGCCGCCCATGAACGCATTCTTTTTGACAGGCTGATGAATAATCAAAAAGAAAATGCAAATCAGCAACTATTGATTCCATACAAAATCAGAACTGAATCCAAAATGCAGGATTTACAACTCGAAAAACTTCAATCAAGATTGTCTCAGATTGGTTTTGAAATACAAAAAATTGAAGATGGATATTGGGAAGTTACTTCAATTCCTGAAAGATGGACAGGTTCTGAATTTGATTTAAAACAAGCTCTTTTTGTAAAGCATGTAGAACCAGAAGAAATAATCCGCTCCATTGCTGCAATGACAGCGTGCAAAGCAGCAGTAAAAGATGGCTACATTCTGGACTCCATAACTGCTGAAAAACTTGTAAAACAGGCTTTCACTTTAGAAGATCCACACTGTCCGCACGGAAGACCAATTTACACAGTCATCAGCAGAGAAAAACTTTTTGAGCTTGTTAAAAGGACATAAACCTAGACTTACAGGAACTCAAAAAAACAACTCTGAGAAAAAAATTCTGATGGTCAAAGTAAGACAAATTCATTGTAGATTTTTTTTCATTCACTTACACCAGTCAGAACATCAATCAAACTGTCCACTTCCTGTTTTCTAAATTTAGGTGCATTATTTTTGACAGTCAAAAGGGCTTTTAATGATTCTTCAACTCTACCCTGCTGCAGATAAATTTTTCCAAGATTAACAAAAGAATTCCAATCCTGATTGTCCTGCAAAACCAGATTTTCATAAATTCCGCAGGATTTTTCTAAATCACCGTTCTCAAGATAAGCATTTGCAAGATTGTTCAAAATTTCATTGTTCTTTGATTTTTCTGCAGCTTTTTCATAATGAATGACAGCATTTTTATAATCTTTTTTTAATAAATAGCACGTTCCAAGATTGTTATTCACTTCATAACTATCAGAATCAGTTTTATAAGCAGAAAGAAGCAATTCCAAAACATAATCTAAATCAACCTGATTTTCTTTCATCAAAATAGCACTAAGATTTATTTTTGCTTTTTGTGCATTTGGATTTATCTTTAAAACTTCCTGATATTTTTCTTTTGCATCTTCAATTTTTCCATTTTTTTCCAAAATCAAAGCATAATTATATATTATATTTGCCTGATTATTTTCATTTTTCACAAAACCTTTTTCATCATAAGCCTGCCATGCATATTTTTGAGCCTGAACAAAATCGCCGCTATCAAGAAGAACTGTAGAAAGATTATACTTAGCCAAGGTAGATTCTTCACCTTTTGGACGACTTTCAATTGCTTTTTTAAAATATTCTTCAGACTTTTCTATGTCACCATTTTGAAAATATAAACTTCCAAGTTCATCAAATATTTTTGGATTATCTGGATTTATTTCCAGTGCTTTTTGATAGTTTTTTTCCGCTTCTGAAAAGCAGTTTTCTTTTGCATTTATTCTAGCAAGTTCCAGAAATGCTTTTTCATAATCATTTTTGATTTCAATTGCTTCCGAAAATGCTTTTTTTGCTTCTCCGTTTTGATTTAATTTTTCAAACGTTAATCCAAGATTATATTTACTTTGATAAAAATTCTCATTAAGTTCACAGGCTTTTTCAAAATTCCATTGAGCATCTTCATATCTTCTTTTTAAATACAAAATTTTACCTTTATCATAATAATATAAAGGATTCTCACGATTCAAATTGATTGCTTTTTCAAGTTCAGAGAGAGCATTATCATATTTTTTATTCTGACTGGCATTTTTTGACAAAACATAATGTGCTGCATCACTTTCATTCTGGTTTTCAATCATTTGATTTGCAATTTCTGCTGCTTTTTCAATTTTTTGTTTCTTTAGTTCAGAATCCTGAACATTTTCAGATTCTTCCAAAAGAGAGTTCATCATTTCAATAGATTTTTGATTTTCTTCCGCTAGCCGTTTTTCTTCCGCTTCAGCAAGCTTTTTTTCTTCTTCAAGACGTTTTTTTTCCTCTGCAAGACGTTTTTTTTCTGCTTCTAATTTCTTTTTTTCTTCAAGTTTTTTATTCTCTTCCTGCTTTCTTTTTTCTTCTTTTTCTCTCTTTTTCTCTTCAGCTTTTTTCTTTTCTATCTCTAAACGTTCCTGCTCAAGCCTTTTCTTTTCTTCCTCTTTTTTTCTCTCTTCTTTTAAACTTTTTTCCTCTTCAAGTCGTTTTTCTTCTTCTAAACGTTTTTTTTCTATAATTTCAATCTCTTTTTCACGATTATTTTTTTCAAATTCATCTTTCGGCGTAAGTTCCTTCTGTTTTTCTATTTCAGATAAGTCATCCTCATTTTCTCTTTGTTCAGATTGCTCTAAAAAACTCTTTTGTTCATGTTCATTTTTATTAAAATCATCTGATTTTTTTCCTGAAATTTCATTTCCTGGATTTTCTGCCAGTGCGTTGTTTTGAGTTTTTTGTCTTTCTTCTATATGATAAGGATGACCATTTTGAAAACTGTTTGAGTTTCTCGGAGAATTCTTGCATTTAAAAATAACTGATAAAAACAGAATAATAAAAATCACCGTTAAAAGCGAAAACAAAATTTTATTTTTTTTATTTTTATAATTCTTAGTTTTATTTTCATTCATAATTAATCAAGTTCTCCTTCATAATCCAAATCAATAATATCATCTGCCCCGGAACTTACATTTGTAGAATCATTTCCCTGCAGAGAATTCTGAACATCTTCAAGCAGTTTCTGCCTTCTTTCATTCTCAGCTTTCATCATCTGCTCCAAAAGTTCCTGTGTTTTCTGTTTTTCTTCATCTTCTTTCATTTTTTTACGCAAATTTTCTTCCTGCTGTTTTCTTTTTTCCTGCAACTTCTGCTGTTTCAGCCATTGTTCATATTCTTTTTCAGATTGAATTTCAAGTTTTTTTAACTCTTCAGAATCTTCCTCAGAAATATTTTCCCAAAACTCTTTATCATTTTCTTCGTTTTCCCCATCTTCATACTCTGCAAAACTAATATCATTTTCATATTCTACTTTTTCAAATTTATCAAAATCTTTAGAATTTTCATTTTCATCCGTATCGTTATTTTTATCACTAACTAAATTCTTTCTGCTGTTCTGCTCATCGATTTTTCCCACCTGTGCATTTTCACTGTCAATTTCTTCCCAGTTTTTCTTATTTTCAGGAATCTCAATTTCACCAATTCGATTATCACCAACTTCCTGCCAGTTCATATTTTCCTTTTTTTCCTGAACATCAGCAATCTCATCATCAATAAGTTCCCACTCTACTTTATTTTCATCATCATATTCAGTGATATTCGGATTAATATGCTCCCACAAAGCTTTATTCTGTTCTGCAAGCAGCCTCTCTTCTTCTTTACGCCTTTCAATTTCATCCGTGATTGCATTAATCAACAGTTCAATTTTATTTTTTTGCGGAGTTTCAGGAAATTTTTCCAAATAATCAACATAATCATTTTTTGCAAGAACCAGTTTATCATCCATAAGATATGAATTCGCCCTGTTTAAAAGTGCATCTACAAAAGACAAATCTGCTTTATACGAAAGCGAAAAACATTCAGCAGCTTTTTCAAATTGTTTCAACGCATAATAAGAATTTCCCTGATTAAAATAAAGGATTTTTGCATTAGCCGGCTGTTCTTTTATTCCGCGCTCAAAAGCATCCACCGATTTTTCATATTCACCAATCTGATAATATCCCAAACCAAGAAAATTATATGTATTTGCAGAAATCTGACCATTTAAAATCTCATTTTCCAGAACCTGAACAGCATCTTTTGGATTATTTTCTTTAAAAAGTTTTTCACCTAAAGATTGAGCAAAACACAAACTTCCAGTACCAAGAAAAATTAAAACAATATGACACAATCTCAGTAAGTTTAATGATTTTTGCCATTTTGATAAAGCACAGTTCATTTTTATCATAAATAAAACCCCTGTTTGACAACTTTGCACAAATCTACTAATCTTATTATCGTGATTTTTTTGTTAATCTTAACAACATAGTGCATCGCCTGCATAATCAGCAGGTCAAACGCATTATAAAAAATATTTTCATAAAAGTTGGCGCGAGGGAGTGAGACACAGGGCAAAAAGACTTTTTTTGGGGCTGCCGCGAGAGCGGCATTATAATAGTTTCTATACCCCAAAAAACGTCTAGCGCATTATTGCGCGTTTTTGACCTGTGAATCACGACCGGGAGCCAGATATTACAACTAATCATTTTATAATGCGTTTGCCCTAGCATAATCAGCATAAAGGATTGAAAAATTCCCAATTCTACTTTATTATTTTTAACAGATGGAAAATTTCAACGGTGGAAAAGTTTTTTTAATATAATAAAATGCCCATAGTTGAAAAAAAATCTGGAGTTTCACAAAATGGCTGTTATTATAATTATTTGTGTATTGATTGCATTTATCGCTACCACTGGAATTGTACTTTTTAAAAGTGTTATTTCACCAAAGAAACTTGATGCTGTCCCGAAACTTTTAAAACAAGGTAAATACCCTCAGGCAATCAAAATTTCCAAACAGATTATCGCAAAAGACTCTAAAAACTATCTGGCACATTATTATCTTGGAAAAGCATACATAAAAGACAATAGACCAGAACTTGCAATCATCGAATATAAAACCGTCGATGAAAATGCTCTTTTTGGAGAAGGAATTGATGAAGTTCCATTTAGAAAAGAATATGCAAATCTTTTATTGAAATTTAATCAGCAAAATGAAGCATTAAAAAACTTTCTTTTACTCACAAAACAATCTCCCAACGACCCTGACAACTATTTTCAGGCCGGACAAATTTATGAACAGCAGAATCGTTACGACATAGCTCTAGGCCTTATGCAAAAATGTGCAATGCTTGATAAAAAGCATGCAAAAGCCCATGCAGAAATAGGACTTATGCTTTACAGAACAAAAAAATATAATGAAGCAAAAAAAGAAATTGATATAGCTTTGAAACTCAGTCCAGAAACTTACTCTTCGTATTATTATTTAGGAAAAATTTACAAAGATGCTAAAGATATCGGAAGTGCATTAAAAGCTTTCGAAAAAGCACAACGAGACCCTGAGACTAAACAAAAATCAATCATAGAACACGGAGCCTGCTACATGATAGCAAACCGTCTTGATAATGCAGCAATCGATTTCCAAAGAGCAATTGAACTTGATAAATCGAATACTAAACAGGAAACACTTTTTGCACGTTATTTTCTTGCAACCTGTTATGAAAAACTGAGAAAAATTGAAAAGGCAATTGAACAATGGGAAGAGATTTATAAGGTAAATAAATCTTTCCGTGATGTTTCTACAAAACTTTCTGAATATAAAGACTTACAGAATAATGATTTTTTGAAAGATTATCTTACCTGCAATAACGAAGAATTCATCGAAATCTGCAAAAATGTTGTTTCAAAAGTAATGAATCTTCAAGTGCTGACTAGTGAAATCTCAAAAATGGGTTGTCAGATTACAGCCGTAAACAAAAGTGATGAATCATGGCTTGCTGTACGAAAACAAGTTATTCTAATCATTTTCTACCGTGACCCTGAAACAGTTTCAGAACAACAGGTTCAGCAGGTACTAGATTTTATGAAATCTCAAAACGGAACAAAAAGCTACATTTTTTCAAGTTCAGGATTTAATACACCTGCAAAGCGATATGCAGAAAATCGTCCAATAGAATTAATAGATAAACAAAAACTTGAAGCCATACTCACAAAAGCAGGCGAATAAAACATAAACCAGTTATGAAAGCAGATATAAAAGACAGGTATTAAAATGAAAATATTATGTGTTTCTGATTACGTAGATCCACTCATCTATAATCAAAATGTAAAAGAAGCTTTTCCCGACATAGATTTAGTTTTGTGTGCCGGCGATTTACCTATGGATTATATCGACTTTATTGTTACTGTCTTCAATAAACCGACATATTTCATATTTGGAAACCATAACTTAAAAGAATATCCTTATTTTCATTCAGATAGCCACATAAGTGCTTCAAGACTTGCAGAACATTATGCAGATTCAAGTCACGGACATGGAGCCACATATCTTGGATTTAAACTTTTTGAAGATGAAAGACTTTCTTTCACAGATCCAAAAACAGGAAAAAAAACACCGCTTTTGATTGCAGGCTGCTCAGGAACATTAAAATACAACAAAGGAATCTGCCAATATACAGATTTTCAAATGAAATTACGACTCATAAAACTTATTCCAAGATTACTTTATAATAAATTAAAATATGGACGATATCTTGATATTTTTATGACACATGCATCTCCAAGACACATTCACGATCACGAAGACCCATGCCACAAAGGATTTGAATGTTACAACTGGTTTTTACAAAAATTTAACCCGACTTTTATGATTCACGGTCACATTCATCTATATGATATGCGTGAAGAACGAGTTGGAAAATATTATGAAACAACGGTCGTAAATGCTTACGCCCATCATATTATAGAATTTCCATAATACAGCACTTCCATACGCTGTCACTACCACGAATTTTCAAAGGAGTTTACAAAAAATGGATTACCTTACATCTCAATCAGAAGATGATTTTGCAAAAGCACGAAATAAAGCATTTATAAATGAAATTCAACATTTGCTTTCACCAGAAGAATCAAAACTTATATCACTCAATGATGTAAAACAGATGATAAAACCAATCAACGAAACTTACATCGGCATGAAAGTAATTCCAATAGAAAAAATAGTTGGAAGCGAAGGCAGATATAATGATTTTGACAATAAATTCTTCCCAAAAAGTTCACATTTAAAAAACAGATGGGAACATGTAGATGAAGCAGCCATTCAATCAATAGATTTACCGCCAATCAAAGTCTATGAAATTGCTGGACTCTACTTTGTGCGCGATGGAAATCACAGAGTTTCTGTTGCAAAATCACGTGGAACAGAGTTTATTGATGCTGAAGTAGTATCATTGCAAAGCGAAATCGTTCTAAAAAAACCAGACAACATAAATGACATAATCAAGCAGATTATAAACTATGAAAAAAGAGTTTTCTATGCAGAAACAGGATTTGGTGACATAACAGATTACTGGTGCCTCGATTTTTCAAGAACTGGACGCTACGATGTTATTTACAATCATATTCTGACTCACAAATATTATTTGAATCAGCAGCAGAAAGAAGAAATTACAATGGAACAGGCTATTCTTTCATGGTTCAACAATGTTTACATGCCAATTGCAAGTGTCATTAGAAAAAAACACATTCTCCAGGCTTTTCCAAAAAGGACAATCGCAGATTTGTACGTCTGGATGGTACGCTATTGGGATGATTTGAAAAAAAAGTTTGGCGATAAAGTATCACTTGATGATGTAGCTTCGACATTCAAACAAAAATATAAAATTCCAGTCACAAAAAGACTTATTAATAGAATAAAATGCATTATTCTCAGAAAAGCAATTGATAATGCAGCAACAGATTCAAATGACGAAATCTGAATTTAAAAAACAAAATTCAAATGAGGTGATTTTTTTCACCGATTTTATAATGATTTTAATTTTAAAACTTGACGATACAATGTTTCAATGTTAAAATCATAGATTGAAACAGTAAAATGGTTTCATTATCGTATTTTAATCTATTATACTTTTCATTTACGGAAAGTTTGAAAAATTGCATAGATTTTTTATGCATTTTAGAGATTTGGAGAAAACTTTGGTTACTATTGATACTTTTATTGATATTCCACTCTTGATTTGCGCCCTGACTTCTCTTGTATTGTTTTTATTTCTTTTAATCATGCGAATAAGACATACATCAAAAGTCAGTATTGTTTTTTTTGTTACATTAGCAATTATCCTCGTTGGTTCATTCTACTGTTATTACGAAGAACATTACATCTATTTTGTATTCGCAATAATTGCAGCACAGATTGTTTCACTTCCCTACCTTGTTTTCAAGGCATTTGATAATCCAAAAAAACGTGAAGCAAAAAAAGCAGCCAGAAAAGCCGCTGAAACTGCCGCATCCAGAGATAATGACATGGTCAGCAAAGCTGTAATTGCTCAAATTGAAGAAAAAAATAAACGTATCATTGACACAAGCAAAGATATTATTTCAAAAATGTCCACATTCTTTTCAAGTGACAATAGTATGGAAAAGTTTTTGGAATATTGTAATGATTTATTAACACAGCGAATAAATGCTGATGGTTGTGTCATTCTTGTTCCTGATGATTATGATAATACTCTGGCAGTTAAATCTTTCAAAGGTTCTTTCCCTCCTCCATATAAATTGCCTGAAGATTTACCACATAAACCAATCCGAGTTGAAACAAACCTTCGTTTTGCACAATTTCAAATGCAGGACAATATTTTTGGAGAAATTTTCACAAGTGGAGAACCAGCTTTAATTTCAGATTCAATTAAAGATCCTAGAATTTATCAGAATGGACCAGAAGATTTCCTCCGCTGTGGAAGTTATATTTTTGCGCCAATCAAACAGGTTGACGAAACAATCGGTGTGATTGCACTTTCCAGAAATCCTGATAAAGAAAAATTTTCTCAGGAAGATTTTGAAACTGCCATCATTCTTGCGGATGCAGTATCAACAGCAATGAAACCACTTTACAGTTTCCTTGATTACGCAGAACACACAGAATTAAATAAGGGTGGAAGCATTGCTTCAAAGTATCAAAAAGATTTACTTCCAGCAAAACTTCCAGTCATTCCAGGCATTCAAATCGGATGTTTTTCAAATCCTGCAGAAAATGTCTGCGGTGATTTTTATGATATGATTGTTTCCCGACGTGACAGAGTTTCTTTTGTCATGGCTGATATTGCAGGAAAAGGAATGAATTCATTAATTGTTATGATTATGATTCGTGCAATTCTTCGTCTTGCAGTCAACACAGCTCAATCTGCAGCTACTATTTTGTCATGGGCAAACAGAGGTATTTGTCTTGATACTTCAAAAATAGATCATTTTGCAAGTATCGCATTGATAAACTATGATGCAACAACAAAAACAGCTGAAATAGCAACATGTGGAATTAATCCTGTTTATCTGTACACTGCATCCACAAAAGAAATAACTCAGATTTCAACTCCAACAGAACCAATGGGTGTTACAAAAGAAACTGTTTTCAAAGATTTCAAATTAAACATGAATTCTGGCGATATTATCATTACTTGTACCGATGGATTGCTTGAATCTTTGAATGAAAATGGTGTACAATATTCTTCTGAGAATCTTAAAAAAGTGATTGCAAAGAATTCTACTTTAAATGCAAAAGAAATAACAAACCGCATTAAAGATGATTTAAAAAAATATGTTGGTATTGCCCAGCAATACGATGACCAAAGTGTTTTGGTTGTAAAAATTCAATAGGTAAGGAGCTTCTTTATGGAACTTAAAATACGAAAAAACGGTGATGTTTATATCATTGATGTAACAGGAGAAATGGATCTTTACAATTCATACAAACTCAAAGAGCTTGTTATGAAAATGCTTGAAAAAAACGTAAAGAATTTCGTTATTAATCTTGAACAAGTTGATTACATTGACTCGTCTGGAATTGGTGCTTTAATTTATATTTGTTCTACAATCAAAAAGATGAATTTAAATCTTGCTATTGCAAATATTCATGGCTCTGTAAAAAAAGTTATTGAACTTACAAAGCTTATGGGATATTTTCCTATTGCAAATAGTATTGAAGAAGCATTATTAATGGTAAAAGAGTAAAGTGTAATTTTCAGGAGGAAATATAATGTTACAGGAATTTAAAGAACTTAGATCAGATGAAAACGACCCATTGTTCGATAAAACAAATATGCTCAAGAAGGAATTCCCTTCTGATTTTAGACAGATTAGATATTTTACTTTGCTTATTGTACAGTCAGCACCAACAGAAATTAAAGAATTAAATCTTCTTGAACAGCAGATTAGTGAAGTTATTAAAAATGCTGTAAAACATGGAAACCACTGTGATATTAACAAAAAAGTAACAGTATGGTATTCTTTCAGTCCAACACATGCACACATTATTGTTCAGGATGAAGGTGAAGGTTTCCAGGATTTGGAAAAATGGAATGAATTCAACAGAAAACGTTTGGAATGTCTGCATAACAATGATTTTATGCAATTGGCAGATTACGTTTCATTCCGAACAAAAGAATCTGATAGCCAGGATGGTGGTAATGCTTTGTTTGCTGCATTGGAATACTGGAATGGCGGATTTGTTTATAATGGAAAAAGAAATGCTGTTGCTATGCTTAAAAAATATCAGCAGAAATTTCATAATGTAAATCACGACGGTGAATAATATCTAGGGGGTGCACCGGTTTCGACGGAATTGAGAAATCTTTTACTGCAAGTAAGAGTGAAGGTTCTTTAAACTGACAAAAAAATAACTGCAATTTTCGCAAGAAAAGAAGAAGAAGCTGAAGAAGCTTACTTCGAAGCAGAAGCACTCGCTGCGTAAGCACTTGTGCAAGAAATCATCTGACCTTGTCCCTCGTTAGATGATATTCTTCCACCCATAGGGACTTGCTGACATTAGTGTCTGGTATAATGTCGGGACTTTTTATCAGAATAAGCTGGCGACGCTTGTTATGCTGCTACCGACAGACGAAAACTACCTCGCATAACTAAACTTGTAGATGTAACTGGTTTACTTTTTCGGACGGGGGTTCAATTCCCCCCACCTCCAAAACTATTTTATCAAAAAAAAACTGTCATTTAAAAAATGGCAGTTTTTTTATAATTTTATATTTTATTTACAGGTATTTTATAAACGCTTCCACAATTATGGCATGTGATTTCTAGGGGATTAGGTCCATTCTTTTTTATATCATCAATTTGATCTTTTGGAAGACTTCTCAGATAGTTTAAAAATAATTGATCATCACAAGGACAATCATATTTTATATCACGTTTTAATGTAATTATTGGACTAAATTCTCTAAAAAGACCTATAATAATATCTTCACTGTCTACCTGTTTTTCGCTGAATAATTGACCAAGACTTGGACATGCTTTAAAAGCATTTTCAACTTTTTGAAGAAGTTTTTCATCATCTTCTTTTTCTTGCTGATGACTGTCAATCTGAGAACCTAATTTTGCAGTTCCACCGGTTTTTGGCATAATTTGAATATACATTGCACCAGCACCTGTTACTCGTCCCTGTTTATCAAACTGAACACTGGAATTAAAAGCCGTATTAATCTGTTCAGACTTTGCAAAATATGTGGCAAAATCTTTTGAAATATTACTGCTTTCTACATCGACAGTTGACGATTGAGGAAATTTATCATCTTTATGTTTTCTAGAAAAAGTCAGATTTCCAATTCCTAAAAATGGTTTTAAATCCCAATTTTCAAGAGGTTTATCCAAATGTATATGTTCATTAAACAAATAACTTCGCACCCATCCGGTAGAACTTGCTTCAACATAATAACCTTCTGCACTGCCTGTTCCCTCATACTTGATGGCAGTATTTTCCATATCCTTCATCATTGGAATAGTTAAAGCTCCACACAAACTTGCATGAGCCAAAATATATGTTTCTAAAATTCCAAGATTATGTTGAGCACGCATCTGAGTTACAAATCTCGTTCCATGAAATAGAGCTCCGCGGACACGACCTTCAGCCAATGTAAAAATTGAAAGTTTATCTTCTTCAAGAGAATCCAAATGTTTAATTAAATCTAAATCTTTTATTTCTACTTTAATCATACAAAACAGTATATTATTTTTCAGTTGCTTTTGTAAGTCATTTCCATAAAAAAACACTAGATATTGTATAAAAAAAGTAATATAATAGCAAAATTATATCTTGTTTGTTAAGATATAATATTTATATTCATCATGGTGGAAATTGCACCATTTGAATATTTTTGAGTTTCTTTGAAACTCTTTTTATTAAGGAATAATTTCTTTTTGAAATTATAAAAAATAATTGGGCGGAATTTTCCGCTAAGAGGTTGATTATGGCTGTTGATGAAAAATTACAAACAATCAGGCACAGTTGTGCTCACGTTATGGCCGAAGCAATTTTACATTTGTTTCCTGGAACAAAAATTGCTATTGGACCAGCTATTGATAACGGATTTTATTACGATTTTGACTTTCCTACCGACACCAAATTAACCGAAACAGATTTTGCTGCTGTCGAAAAAGAAATGAGAAAAATCATTGCTGGAAATCATGAGTTTGTGCGAAAAGAAGTTTCAAAAGAAGAAGCTTTAAATATTTTCGCTGACCAGCAGTATAAAATTGAATTGATTAATGATTTACCAGACGATGCTGTCATCACAACTTATGAACAGGATGGCTATATTGATTTATGCCGCGGTCCTCATGTATCAAACACAAAGGAAATCAATGCTCAAAGTTTTAAACTTGATAAAATTGCCGGAGCATATTGGAGAGGTGATTCAAACCGCCCTATGCTTACACGAGTTTATGCTTTGTGCTTTGCAAAACCAAATGATTTAAAAGATTACTTAAAAATGATTGAGGAAGCTGAAAAACGTGACCACAGAAAACTTGGAACTGAAATGGATTTGTTCCATTTAGATCCAGAAGATCCTGGTCAGATTTTCTGGCACCCAAACGGATGGACAATTTACACAACAATTCAGGATTATATGCGTCAAATGGTTCGTCGTGACGGCTATCTTGAAGTTAATACACCTGCAATCATGCCAAGAAGTTTATGGGAACGTTCAGGTCACTGGGGACATTATCAAAAAAACATGTTTATCACAGAATCTGAAAAACGTCTTTTTGCAATTAAACCTATGAACTGCCCTGGTGCTCTTGAAATTTTTAAAAGCAGACAGCGTTCATATAAAGATTTACCATTACGTCTTGCAGAATTTGGACATGATGTCAGAAATGAACCAAGTGGAACTTTACATGGAATCATGAGAGTGCGTGGTTTTGTTCAGGATGATGCTCATATTATTTGTACAGAAGAACAAGTAGCATCAGAAGTTGCAAAATTCTGTAAACTTCTGAAAAAAGTTTATCATGATTTTGGTTTTGATGACCTTGTTGTAAAATTTTCAACAATGCCGGAAGATCATGTCGGTGATTTAGCAACTTGGGAACGTGCAGAAAAAGCTTTGGCAGATGCATGTCATGAAGCTGGTCTTGAATATGAAATTCAACCTGGAGAAGGAGCTTTCTACGGTCCAAAACTTGAGTTTAAACTATATGACTGTCTTGGTCGTGAATGGCAGTGCGGAACAATTCAGGCAGATTTCCAGCTTCCTTCTGCTGAACGACTTGATGCAACTTACATAGGAAGTGACAATCAAAAACATCATCCAGTAATGCTTCACAGAGCTATTCTTGGTTCTATAGAACGTTTCTTGGGTATTTTGATTGAAAATTTTGCAGGAGCATTCCCTACTTGGCTTGCTTTTGAACAAGTTGCAGTCGTGCCTGTGTCATCTGAATTTGATGATTATGCAAAACATGTATATGAAACATTAATTCAGTCTGATATCCGTGCAAATGCATATCTTGATGATTCAAACATGAAAGCAAAAATCAAGCAGATTTCACAAGAACACAGAACTCCATATATTCTTGTTGTCGGACAGAAAGAGAAGGATGAAAATTCAGTCTGCGTCCGATACCGTTTCTCCAGCGGAAAACAACAGGAAACTATGAAGCTTGAAGATTTTGTGAAATACGTTGAAACAAAAAATCAGGAAAAAGGCACAACAATCTAAAAGTTTTGATCCAAATAAAATACTGTAAAATACAGTACATTTCGTTGATATTCTTAAAAAACGAATACTTAAGTTTTATTAATCAATCTAAGTATTCGTTTTTTTTATTTTTAAACACCACTATTTCCTCGTGAACGCAATATATACAATAATTCAATATTGTTTGTATAAAGTTTTCTATTTATTATATGTTTTCTAACCACAGCTTTGTAATTATGATTTATAACCTTCCGTTCCATCTTTTTTTTATACTTTTGTAAATCAGTCACTTTAAATTCATCTGATTTTTCTTTCATAATAAATCCTCCATTGATTTTATAATTTCTTGGGTTTGTTTACATAATTCACATGTTTTTTCATATAACTCATGTTCATCTATTAGGGTCATCAATACTTTTAACCAGAATTCTATTTCAATACAACTTGCATACATTTCCTCTTTATTTTGCCCGGAAAAACAGGAACCAAGACTCACTGTCACTTTAATAATTCTTTTTGAAATTACAAATTCCTTTGCCGAAAATACAAGAGTTTTATAAAATTTTATCAATTCACAGATAAATTTCATAATATTCTGTTCATTCATTTTACACCTCACTTTTTTTTGTTGTCTATAATATAATTAGTTCAACCCATGCAAAAAAAGGAAATAAAAGCGAGAAAAAAATGATTTTTTTTACAAATTTAAGAGTTTTCCCCTACTTTTTTTTATAAAATACAAATCCAACTATTTTGTACAATCCATTGTCACATATAGTCAAAAAATATTGACTTTCAATGTCTAAAAAATTGACTTTCGCATATTGACAAAAAATCAATTATTCTATATATTTTTTAAACGTAGCTAATGAATTGCTAAGTCTTGCGAGAGTGGTGGAATTGGCAGACACGCTAGACTTAGGATCTAGTGCTTCGGCGTGAGGGTTCAAGTCCCTCCCCTCGCATATATTTAGTTATTTTTTGCGGAAATAGCTCAGTGGTAGAGCGCCACCTTGCCAAGGTGGATGTCGCGGGTCCGACTCCCGTTTTCCGCTCGAGGATTTTTTTTTCCTTATTAAATACAAAATGCGGAAATAGCTCAGTGGTAGAGCGCCACCTTGCCAAGGTGGATGTCGCGGGTCCGACTCCCGTTTTCCGCTCTATCTTACAATAGAGACGCATAAACTTGTGTCTCTATTTTTTTATAAGGTCTTGAACCTATAGGAGTCACAATTGAAATTCACAAAATCAATCAAAAATCTTGAAAAATCAGCAATTGAATTAACTGTTACAGTTGATAAAGATGAAGTTGCAGAAGTTTACAAAAAAACACTTGCTAAATATGTAAAAAATGCACAAATTCCAGGCTTTAGAAAAGGTCATGTTCCAGCTAATGTTCTTGAAAGAAAATATGGTGACTCAATTAAAGCAGAGGCAATTGAATCTTTAATTGATCTTTCATTTTCTGAAGTCATTAAAGATAATCAAGACATCTACCCTCTTCCATATTCACAGACAAAAATGGAAAAAATGCCAGAATTGGATGTAACAAAAGATTTGACTTATACTGTAAAATATGACATTTTCCCAAAAGTTGAAGTTAAAAACTTCTCTGGAATTAATGTAAAAGAACCTCAGGTTACTATTACAGATGATGATGTTGCAGAGGAACTTAAAGCAATGCAGGAACGCAATGCTATGGTTATTGACAAAAAAGATGAAATTGTTGAAAAAGACAATGTAGTAACTATTGATTACGTTGAACTTGATGAATCTAAAAATGAAATTGAAAGTACAAAACGTCAGGATTTTGTTTTCACTGTAGGTTCAGGTGAAAATCTTTACAAAGTTGATGATGACATCATTGGAATGAAAAAAGATGAGTCAAAAGAAATTTCAAAAACTTTTGATAAAGATTATGAAGATTCTGACCTTGCAGGTAAGACAGTAACTTTAAAAGTAACTGTAAAAGCTGTAAAAATCCGTGATATTCCTGCTTTGGATGATGATTTTGCTCAGGACTGTAATGAAAAATACAAAACTTTGCAAGATATGAAAGATGACATCAAAAATAATATGGAAACTGCAAAAAATCGTCGTATCAGAGAAATTAAAAATAATTCACTACTCGAACAGCTTGTAGAAAAAAATCAGTTTGAAATTCCTGATTCAATGTTACAGACTGAACTTGATGGAAGATGGAAAATGATGGCTCAGCAGTTCCAGACAACTCCAGAACAGCTTGAAAAAATGATTACAGCTTCTGGTCAGACAAAAGAAACCATGCTTAATGAATGGACTGGAAACAGTGAAAAAATGCTTAAATCTCGCATTATTGTTGATTCTTTGATTCGTTCTAAAAACATCAGTGTCACAACAGAAGAAATTGAAGCTGAATTTGAAAAAATAGCAAAAGAAGGTGGAATGACAGTTGAGGAAGTTAAAAAACACTACGAAGATCCACGTTCTAAAGAATATTTAATTGATGAAACAAAAGAAAATAAACTTTATGATGAAATTTATAAAGAAATAAAAGTTTCTAAAGGCGACAAAATGTCTTTCAAAGATCTTTTTTCAAACATGTAATTTTAATTAAAAATTTATAAATTCAAAATAGGCTGACTTTAAAAGAAATCTCATTTTCTTTTTGAGGCAGCCTGTTCTTTTTTGTAGTTTTATTGTTTTGTTTTAAACCGTGGCAAGGATTGGAAGGGCTGGCAAAGCCAGTTCGTAAGCAGCTTTAGCTGCGTCGAATGGAGGCGCTTTGACGCCGGAACCCTGCAAAGCCTGTTTTTGGTTTGTTTGTCTCCGAAGCTTGTCGAAGGAAGCAAACAAACCAAAAGCCACCCGAATAAAAATTCTGACATTTATCTGCTTTATTTAATAAAAATTCAATGTAAATATCACTACACAAAACAAATAAAATTTATTATAATTATAAAGATTGACTTTTTTTCTAAGGATTTTAAATTATGGAAAAGATGAATACTTTAGTGCCTTATGTTGTTGAAAAAACAGGTAATGGCGAACGTTCTTATGATATTTTTTCTCGTCTTTTAAAAGATAGAATTGTTTTTATTGACGGTGAAATAAATGATACAATGGCCGATTTAATAGTTGCACAGATTTTGTTTTTAGAGTCTGAAAATCCAGACAAAGATATCAGTATTTACATTAACTCACCTGGTGGAAGCGTAACTGCCGGACTCGCAATTTATGATACGATGAAATATGTAAAATGTGATATTCAAACAATCTGCATGGGACAAGCTGCTTCAATGGCTGCAATTTTGCTCGCTGGTGGAACAAAAGGAAAACGATATGCCCTTCCTTCAAGCAGAATTATGATTCATCAGCCTAGAGGCGGAGTTGAAGGTCAGGAAAGTGATATCAGCATTCTTGCAAAAGAGATTATCAGATTAAAGAAACTTTCTATTGAATATCTTTCAAATGATACTGGAAAATCTGTAGAAAAGATTGCAGAAGATATTGAACGAGATTTCTTTATGTCCGCACAGGAAGGAAAAGAATACGGCGTTGTTGACCATGTAATGCCAAACAGAAAATAATTATTTAAATTCAACTCAAGAAAAGGATTTTTTTATGAGATTTTTTGGAAATAATGAGGGAGTTTGTGTTTTTTGTAGGAACACAGCCGGCAGAGACCGCAGATTAGTGGGCGGACTTGGAAGTGACATTTATATTTGTGATAAATGTGTTGCCATTTGTCAGGAACTTTTGGAACAGCAAGAAGCTGAATTAATGCCAATTGAAATCAAAAATGTGCCTACTCCCAGCGAATTTAAACAATATCTTGATAGTTATGTTATCGGTCAGGAAGAAGCAAAAAAAACTTTATCAGTAGCTGTTTACAATCACTACAAACGAATGTCAGTTTTAAATGCATCCAAAATGGATGAAAATGCAATAAAAATTGAAAAATCAAATGTACTTTTGATTGGTCCGACTGGTTCTGGAAAAACACTTTTGGCAAGAACTCTGGCAGAACGATTAAAAGTTCCTTTTGCAATTGCTGATGCTACTACATTAACTGAAGCAGGTTACGTTGGTGAAGATGTTGAAAATGTTCTTCTCAAACTCATTAACGCAGCAGACGGAAATATCGAAGCAGCTCAGCGTGGAATTATTTTTATTGATGAAATTGATAAAATTGCACGCAAAAGTGAAAACACTTCTATTACACGAGATGTAAGCGGTGAAGGTGTTCAGCAGGCTCTTTTAAAAATTATAGAAGGAACAATTGCAAGCGTTCCTCCACAGGGTGGCAGAAAGCATCCTAATCAAGAAATGCTTCAGATTGACACAACAAATATTCTGTTCATTTTGGGTGGAGCTTTTGTAGGACTTGATAAAATTATTGAACAGAGAGTGGCGAGCCATTCTATGGGATTCGGTTCAAATGTTGGACAAATGGATGAAGCACAGAAAATGCAGCTTTTAAATCAGGTAACTCCAGATGACCTTGTAAAATTCGGACTCATTCCTGAATTGATTGGACGTATGCCGATCACCTGTGCTTTGAAGGAACTTACAAAAGATGATTTGGTAAATGTATTAACTGAACCAAAAAATGCGATTACAAAACAATTCCAAGCTTCATTTAAAATCGATGATGTTGATTTGATTTTTGAAAAAGAAGCTATCGAAGAAATTGCAAACGAAGCTATCAGACAAAAAACTGGAGCACGTGGTCTACGAACAATTGTTGAAAAAATGCTCATGGATATTATGTTCCAGATTCCTGATATTAAAGGTAAAAAACAATTTACAGTTACAAAGAAAATCGTTCAGGGAAAAGAAAAAAATCTGTCTGATAAAATTTTACAGTTACCTGACGCAAGTTAGTTTTTTATGAATGCATTTGATTTATTATCCGATAAATTAAAACAATCGGTTCATGAATTAGGTTTTTCCTCTCCTACTCCTGTTCAGTCAGAAGTAATTCCCAAAATCACAAATGGAGAAAATGTTTTATTTCAATCTGATACAGGAACAGGAAAAACTTTTGCTTATCTTTTTCCGTTAATTAGTAAACTCGATAATCTTGAATCAAATAAATCTTTAAATTCGAATGTAAAAATTATAATTCTTGCACCGACATTTGAACTTGCATCACAGATTAATACAGCCTGCAAATCAGTATCAGATATGAAAACTGCATTATTGATTGGTGGTGTTCCTATAAAAAGACAGATTGAACTATTAAAAGAAAAACCTCAAATTGTAATTGGAACTGCATCAAGACTTGTAGAACTTATTCATCTAAAAAAACTAAAAATCGAAAATCTTTTGGCTGTTGTTTTTGATGAAACTGACCGTCTTTTGAAAAAGGAAGCAATTTCTGATACATCGGATTTTAGAAATCTTTTAGCTCCTGAAACTCAGATTATTGCTTGTTCTGCAACATTGAATAAGCAGACAAAAATTTTCTTTGCAGATTCAAAAAATATTATCATGCCTCCTGAAAATGTGTTAAAAGAAAAAATAACACATTGGGCAATTTACGCTGAGAACCGTGACAAAATCGATACTCTCAGAAAATTTCTTGCAGCACAAAAACCTGAAAAAGCACTTATTTTCACTTCAAGAGCAGATCAAGTTGAAAACATTTTTAATAAATTAACATACAAAAAAGTTGAATGTACTTGTCTTCATGCAAAAACAGATAAACAGCAGCGCAAAAATGCTATTGATTTTTTCAGACGGGGAAAAACTCCAGTTTTGATTACAAGCGATTTGGCGGCAAGAGGTCTTGATATTCCAGACATTCAATATATAATTCAAATGGACTTACCTCAAGATGAAGATTTTTTTGTGCATAGATGTGGAAGAACTGCCAGAGCTGGAAAAACTGGAATAAATGTTGTGATTGGCGATGAATGGGAAATGCATCATTATGCAAAATTAGAGAAAAAATTCGGATTGACAGTTTATCCTAAAGAAATTCATAATGGGAAAGTAATAAAACCGACAATTAATGATGAAAACTAGACAGATTTTAAAATCAATATGATTTTTGAAAGTTTTTGAGGAAAAATTATGAAAATTGCAATAGATACATTTGGTTCAGAACATGGCCGCTCAGGTTTTGGTTCATATATTTTAAATTTTATTTCAAACCTGCCGCAGGAACTTTCTTCACAAAAATTAACTGGAACTACAATAAATGCTGATACAAATAAAGGTTCTTCAGAAAATGAAAATTCATCTGATAAAAAAAATGATATTCAAATAGAACTTTTTGGACTTGAAGATGACCGTTACACTTATACATCCGGTAAGGATATCCCTTTTACATCTACAAAAATTTCTTCATCAAAAAAAGCTGAACAAAAATGGCACATCAGAAAAATCAATTCTTTTATCAAAAAAAACAAATATGATGCAGTAATTTATCCTTGTGTCTGCAAAGTTTTTCCAATCAAGTTTAAAAATCATGTGGGAATTGCAATTATCAACAGCATTATTTCTTCTGATATGGAAGAAATGTCTTTTTTTCAGAGAAAACATTTGATAAAAGGATTAAAAAATATTCAAAAAATAGTTGCAGCCTCTGAATATATCAAAAAAGATTTAATAAAACTTGGAATCAACTCTCAAAAAATACAAGTAATTCATAATGGAATTGACCACAAAGTTTTTTTTCCTATGCCAAACCTTGATAATGATATAATTAATATAAATCCTTTTTCGATTAAGCGCCCTTATTTTGTTTACGGCTCAAGTTTGTCAGGCCCAGAAAAAAAACACATTGAATTGATAAAAGCTTTTGAACTTTTCAAAAAAAATACAAATCTTCCACATAGGCTTGTTCTTGCAGGAAATGAAGGAGAATATTCAAAACAAGTTCAAGAAGCTGTTTTTTCTTCTGAATATGCAAGTGATATTTTTCTTGTAGGATATTTTCCTCATGAAAGTTTTGCAAAACTTTACGCTGGTGCCGAAGCCTGTCTTTTTCCATCTGTAAATGAAGGTGTTGGTTTACCGATTCTTGAAGCTATGGCCTGTAGCATTCCGGTTTTATGTTCTCAAGAAGGTGCTTTAAAAGAAATAGGAGGAACCTCTCCTTTATATTTTGATTCTGATAACATTGACCAGATTTCTGCTTTGATGCAAAAAATTGTTGAGGACAAAGAATTGCGAAATAACATTGTTTTTGACAGCATTTTATGGGCAAATGAGTTTAATTGGGAAAAAACTGTAAGACAAACTCTTGCAATAATTTAATGGTATTTTTTCAAAAAAAACAACTATAAATAAACAAATAAAAAATAAACTACTTTTCTATAATCAAAAAAATCATTATAATAGTAAAGATTAACTATAAGTAAACTCATTTTCATTTTTTTTGAGTTTTCATAAAAAAAAAGTAAACTGGAGCTTATTTTGTTCTTAAAAAGTCTTGATATTCATGGATTTAAATCTTTTGCCGATAAAACTCATATTGATTTTGCAGAAGGAATTACTGCACTTGTTGGACCAAATGGATGCGGAAAAAGTAATGTTGTTGATGCAATTAAATGGGTTTTGGCTGAACGCAATTCAAAAAATCTTCGAGCCGAAAAAATGGAAGATGTTATTTTTAACGGAACCGAAAGACGTCCAGCTTTAAATACTGCAGAAGTAACTCTTACAATTGCCAATGACAAAGGTCTTTTGCCGCTTGATGAAGAAGAAATTGCCATTACAAGAAGACTTTACCGTTCAGGTGATGCTGAATATTTTATCAATAAACGTCCAGCAGGACCAACTGAAATCAGAAAACTTTTTTTGGATACTGGTGTTGGAAAAGCAGCTTATTCAGTCATGGAACAGGGAAAAATTGACCAGATACTTTCCAGCAAACCTGAAGACAGACGATACCTTTTTGAGGAAGCTGCAGGAATAAGCAGATCAAAAACTGAATGTGCTGAAGCCGAAAGGGAACTGGAAAAAACCCGGCAAAATATGGTTCAGATTGAAATCGCAATGAACGAAATTAAACGGCAATATGATACTCTTAAAGTTCAGTCAGAAAAAACTATAAAATATCGCAAGTATAAAGAAGAAATTTATGAAACAGAAAGGGATCTTGCCCTTTTAAGACTAAAAAACTTTGTTCAAGATAAAGCACATCACGAAGAAGAATTAAAAAGAATTCTTGAAAAACGAGATAAAATCCGTCAGGAAATTGAAGAAATAAACAACACTATTTCCGAAAACATGGATAAAGTCAAAGAAATGCAGGATAATCTGTATAATAAACAGGCAAGTCTTCTGGCAATCGGGCAAGAAAAAAACGGAAAAATGGAGTTGATAAAGCAGCAGAATCAGCAGGCAATGATTTTGAAAGAAAAAATTAACTCTCTGGAAGGTAGAAAAAATTCCATTCAGGAACGAATTGATAGTATACAAGAAGAAATAGATGAACAGAATGCAAATCTTCACACTAAAACAAAACAGCTAAATGACATCAAAACGAACATCCAGTCTTTTGAAGAAAACATTACGACAAGCAGTTCTCAAATCACTGAAAATGACAGACAAGTTGACAATTTAAAACAGCAGATTCAAAAACTTGAAGAAAAGCGTCTGGAACTTCAATCTACTCTGGCTCAAATCACTGAGGATATTGTAAAAACTCTTGATGAAAAACTCAAGGATGCAGGATTCAGTGAAAATGCACTTAAAAAAGCAAAAGAAGAGCTTGAAACAAAAATCAATAAGCTGAAAATTTTTGTAGAAGGACGAAAAAATATTTTTGGCGATATGATTGCTCAAAATCTTGCATCACAGGATTATAAAGATGCCGTTTGTCAGGCAGAAAAAGCATTTGAAGACACATTTGAGCAGTTAAACGAAATTCAAACTGCAATCAACGAATATCAAAATGCATCTCCGGCTTTTATCACTGAATTTTTATCTCCACAGGGAGTAATGACAAAAAAACGTGATATCGATGAACAGATTAATCAAAATATTCAGAATGTTGATTCGATAAACAACCAGATTTCACATCTTCATGGAGAAAATAAAACACTTTCATCAAAAATTGAAGAATACAAAGAAACTTTAAATAAATTGAAATTAAATGAAATTCAGATGAAAGAACAAATCTCTGCAAGTCAGAGCCAAATCACCATGCTCAATAGACAGATTTCAAGCGAAAAAACTTCGTTGGAAGAAACCGAAAATGAACTTTTTATTGAAACAAAACGTGCAGACGAAATTTCAGACCAGATAAACACATATCAGGATGAACTTGCAGAAATTGAATATCGTGGAAAAAAACTTGCAGAAGAAATGAATGAACTTGATGCTGAAATCGCAAAAGCAAATAAAAATGTTTCAGGAAAAAGTGACTCTTTAAACAAAAAAAGAGAAGAACAAAACCGTTGTCAGGAACAATATGAAAGACTTACTATTTCCATCAATTCTTCTGACAATGACATTCGAAACGTAAAACAGAATTTCCAGGAACAATATTCTCGTGATTTGATGGAATTTGAAGAACGAATGTACAAAATAACTGTTCCAGCTGCCGATTTGCGTGAAAAGCTATCTCAGACAAAAAAAGATTTTCAGTCACTTGGAACGGTAAATCTCATGGCACCAGAAGAATTTGGTGAAGTCAAAGAAAGATATGAAAGACAGCGCACAAATTTTGAAGATACTCAAAAATCACTAGAAAATCTCATTCGTGTCAGCGAGGAAATTAAATCAAAATCTGCTGAAATGTTCCTTGAAACATATAATCAGATTAAAAAGAATTTCCATAATATGTTCAGAAGGCTTTTCAATGGTGGACGTGCTGAATTAAAACTTGCAGATCCTACAAACATTTTAACTTCAGGAATTGATATTTACGCTCAGCCGCCTGGAAAAAAACTTGAAAACATTGCCCTGCTTTCTGGTGGAGAAAAGACAATGACTGCAGTTGCACTTCTTTTTGCGACTTATCAAGTGCGCCCTAGTCCATTTTGTCTTTTGGATGAAATTGATGCCGCTTTGGATGATAAAAATGTTTCTAGTTTCGTTACAGCACTTGAAAGTTTTGCAAGTGTGAGTCAGTATATTGTTATCACTCACAACAAAAAAACTGTAATGGGTGCGTCAACAATGCTTGGAATTACAATGGAAGAATCTGGTGTGAGCAAGATGATTGCACTCCGTCTTGATGAAGATATTAAGCGGGGAGCTGAAATTGACCGTTCACAAGATGATTTTGTGGAAGAAGATGTTCCTGAAGAAGAAGGTATTGTCGTTCCTCAAAGACCTCCTAAACGTCAGTAATCAATTTGTTTTTTTTTGGTATTTTTCATGAATGAAATAATGCAGAATTTTATTGAAAAAATAAAAAAAGTTTTCTCATCAGTTAAAAATAAAATTACAGAACTTTATTTTGATAATAAAAAAGTTTTTTTTCTTCTGGCAGGTTTATTTTTTGTGATTATCTTTTGCATAATTCTGCTGATTTGTTTACCAAAAGAAAAAAAAGAATCACAAAATGTTTATGTCGAAAATCATCTGGAACTTTCTGAAAAACCGTTGATTCCAAACGGACCTGAACTTCCAAAAGACTACACTTTTTCTAGAAAAGAAAAAGAAAAATGGACAGAAGAAGAAGCTCAAGTCTGGTTTACCGAACCATCTCAAAAAGACATTGACTCACTTTCAAAATCAAATGATAAAATGATTAACGAAATTATAGGAGCTGCTCCATGAAAAAAAGTTTGTTCATAATCACTTGTTTTTGTTCTATTTTAACTATCTCCTGCGCTTCCAAAAAAACTCCTGTAAATGAAGAAAATTTTGAAAGCCCTATAATAGATTCACAGAGTGAGGATACAATTCAGGAAAATGAAGAAACAAATCAGACAGATTCTGAAATTCAAAATGAAACAGATGAAGATTTAATTACAATAGAAAATTCTGATTCAAATTCTGATGATTCAAATGCATCAAATGAACCTCAAATGGAAATAATCGAACAGGAAGAAATTATTTTGGAAACAAAATCGAACAATGAAGATGATATTCTTCTGGAAGATGATTTACCAGAAATTGAAGAACCTGAAATCATTACGCTTGAACCAAAAACTGAAAACAAACTTGAGAATCCAGAAAATCAAACCGATCAAACTGAATTAGATGATTCTATTTTGGAAGTAGATGTTAAGGACATTGAAATCCAAGATGATAATCAATCTGGAACTGAAGAAAATTCTGATAATGTAAAAGACGAAAGTCAGCAGGAAGAAGACGATGACATTATTTTAGTTATAGAAAGTGAAAATTCTACAATAGATATTACAAATGATGACAATACCGAAACGCTGGAAGAAGAAATTTCAGCAAATCCAGAGGATAAAACAGAATCAGTAGAGAAAATAATTATTCCTTCCCGTAAAGTCACTCTAAAAAGAATGGAATATTTAGACATTTCTTATCCTGGACGAGGTTGGATTTATATGGGCATAACAGATGGTTCCAAAGATTTGTCATATTTTGGAAGGAAACTCGGCACATCTGACACAAATTTTACATTTCAGGCAAAGAACGAAGGAACAAAAATCTTACATTTTACAAAAAACGATGCTTTGAAGAATGAATATATCGAAGATTATATAGAAGTAGAAATTCTTTCTGAAAAAGGATCTAATAAAACTCACATAAAGGCTCCAGAATTTAAAATGCAGTCAAAAAAACAGCAAAATGAGATTTCAAAAGAAGAGAATACTGAATTTTCTGACGAAACAGTAGAAAATTTTCAGAAAAATGATAAAAATCCTGCTTCTCCAGAAAATAATTCTTCTGAAATAACTGAACCACAAACTGATTTTGAAGAAAAAACGAAAACTTTTTCAGAAAAAAAATCAGAAGAAAAAGAAAATTTGATTTCAAATTCAAATGATGCTGCTAAATTAAATTTAATAGAAGAAAAAGAAGATTTTGACCCCAAAACACTATTAAAAGAAGCAAAACTTTTATATAATGAAAAAGAATATTCGTTCGCACTTGAAAAAATAGAAAAAATTCTTGAAAAAAGTGATATAGGAAAAGACGAAGCACTTTATTTACAAGGACAATGTTACGAAGCAAAATCGGAAATTCAAAATATCAAAAAAGCATTAAACTCATATTCTCTGCTTGTTGAAAATTTTCCAGCAAGCAGATATTGGGACAATGCAAATAAACGGATAATATATTTAAAGCGATTCTATTTGGAGGCTAGATAAATTTATGAAAAAAGTGATTAAAAATTTTGCTGTAATTGGAGGATGTGCGTTATTGCTTTCATCTTGTGTTATTAAACAGCCACAGGAAAAAGCAGAAACACCAAAAACAATTACAGTTACAGGAAATGGTAGTGTTACAGTTGAACCAGATTTGATTTACCTTAAGTTTTTAGTAAAAACAACTGACTGGAACGTTTCTAAAGCAGTTGAAAAAAATGCAGTTAATACAAACAATGTTCTCACATCTATCACACAAACTGGAATTCCAGAATCTGATATTTCAACTTCAGATTATTCCATCACACAGGATAATTCAAATAATTACCCTGGACAATATACTGTAAAAAATTCTATTTCAGTTGTCATAAGAAACACAGAAATTGCAGGTTCTGTTATTGATGCAGCGGTAAAACAGAATGTTGGAGCAAATGGCATCACTTCTTTCAAATATGGAGTTTCTGACAAAACAACCTCTTTGCGGCAAGCAAGAACTCTTGCAATTCAAGACGCACAGGATGCAGCTTCGCTTTTAGCAGGAGCAAGCGGATGTAAAATCACAGGTGTTCAGTCAATCAATGAATACACTCCTATGGTAAGTCAAGTGAATGATTATATGATGCTCAAATCAACAGCCTCAAACGAAAGCACAACTACCCCTATTAAAGAGGGGCTTGTTAATATTTCTTCGCAGGTGAACATCACTTTTACTATTGAAAATTAAAATTAAAAATATATAATTATTACTAATTTAATTACATTTGGAGCAAAATTATGTTGGATTATAAATTCATCAAAGACAATCTTGAAGCTGTAAAGCAGAATATTATCAACAGAAATATGACAGCAGATGCTGACAAAGTTGTAGAACTTTATGATAAACGCACTGCTTTGGTAACAAAATTACAGGGACTTCAGCAGAAACGAAATGAAAATGCACAGGCTATGAAACAAAAACTGGATAACGAAAAACGCCAGGAACTGATTGCAGCTGGAAAAGCTATCAAAGAAGAAGTTTCATCCGTAGAAAATGAAGTAAAAGAAATTGAAATTGCTCTGGAAGAAGCAGCAAGACAAATTCCAAATATGGTTCATCCTGCTGCACCAGTTGGCAAACTCGACACTGAAAATCTTGAAGTAAAAAAAGTTGGCACTCCAAGAAAATTTGATTTTGAACCAAAAGACCACGTTCAACTCGGCGAATCTCTTGATATTATTGATTTTGACAGAGGAACAAAAGTTTCCGGTCCAAAATTCTATTACCTGAAAAACGAAGCAGTTTTCCTTGAACAGGCGTTAATCATGTATGCATTAAACAATCTTCGCAAACATAATTTCCAAATGTTCATCACTCCTGACGTTGCAAAAGAAGAAGTTCTTAAAGGAATCGGTTTTAATCCACGCGGAAATGAATCAAATGTTTATTCTATTGAAGAAGAAGGAACTTGTCTTGTAGCAACTGCAGAAATCACTTTGGGTGGGTATCATCAGGATGAAATTCTAGACAAAGCATCTCTTCCTCGTTTTTACGGTGGACTTTCACATTGTTTCCGTCGTGAAGCTGGAGCTGCGGGTCAGTTTTCAAAAGGACTTTATCGTGTTCATCAGTTTGATAAAGTTGAAATGTTTGCTTATGCAACTCCAGAACAATCAGATGAAATTCACGAAAAACTTCGTGAAATCGAAGAAGAAATTTTTGAAGGATTAGGTCTTCCTTTCCATGTTGTAGATACTTGTACTGGTGATTTAGGTGCACCTGCCTACCGCAAGTGGGATTTAGAAGCTTGGATGCCTGGAAGAAATGGCGGTGAATATGGTGAAGTTACATCAACTTCAAACTGTACAGATTATCAGGCACGAAGATTAAACATCAAATACAAAGATGATGATGGAAAAAACAAATATGTTCATACATTAAATGGTACAGCCATAGCTGTTGGACGTGCAATGCTTGCTATTTTGGAAAATTATCAGAATGCAGATGGTTCTGTAACAATTCCTCCAGTTTTAGTTCCATACTGTGGATTTGACAAAATTTTACCTAAGAAATAAAATAGATTGGGAATAATTAACTTTCATTAATTTTTTTTATTCCCATTAAGGAAAAAATATGGAAGGAAAACCTTTTAGAACTTCTGGAAATAATAAAATTTTTTATATTCTCTTCTTTTTTGCAATTATTGTTACTGGATTTTTATTAAAAACACTTTCTTCCGTATTTCTTCCTGTTGTTATTTCGGTAATGCTCGCATTCATTCTGTTACCAATCATAAAAAAATTAAATACAAAACTTCATTTTCCGTGGATTTTATCTTCGATTTTAGTTCTTGTTCTTTTTATGGTTGCCTTTCTGGGACTTTCATCTTTGCTTGTAAAAAGTTTGACAACAATTATTTCAGAATATCCAAAATATGAAAAAAAATTCATGTCAATTTATCAGATAATTGCAGAAAATTTTCATCTTGAATTTGATGAAAGTAAAAGCTTTATCGAAAATGTATGGAAATTTTTAAAAGTCCAGGAATTTGTGCAGAACATGGCAGTTTTTCTTTCATCAGGAATGGTTACTTTTGGTAAAAACCTGTTTACAATCTGCCTTCTTTGTATTTTTCTTTTGATTGAAATGCGTCTTACAAAGCAAAAAATTTATTCAGCTTTTGATAATGATGAAGAAAAAGTTAATAGAATTTCTCATCAGGTGGCTCACGATACCGTAAATTACATTTCTATCAAGTTTTTTATTTCTCTTTGTACAGGACTTCTTGTTTTTCTTGTAACATGGATTCTAAAGATGGACTTTAACATCGTCTGGGCATTTCTTGCTTTTATCATGAATTTCATTCCGATTTTTGGATCAATTATTTCCGTTGCAATTACCACTCTTTTTGCAATTCTGCAATTTTACCCTTCAATTGGCAAACCGATTTTTGTTCTCATTTTTATGATAGTTGTAAATTTCGGACTTGGTAATATCGTTGAACCAAGAATTGAAGGAAAAAATCTCGGACTTTCTCCGTTTGTCATTCTAGTTTGTCTTTCGTTGTGGGGTTATATCTGGGGATTTGTAGGAATGATTCTTGCCGTACCGATGACTGTTATTATAAAAATTATATGTGAAAATACAGAATATCTTAAATCAATAGGCATTCTTTTGGGAAATGGTAATGATATTGATTCAAAATAAATTTTAATTTTTCTTTATTAAAATGTTTCAACTGAAAATCAATCAAATAAAGTAGAAGTGGCTTTTTCGTATAAAAATCTTAAATCTTCTTCCTGCATGTTGGAATAACGGAAATCAACACAAATATCATCATTTTCTTCATTTTGATAGATTTTATTGACAATTCCAGTCACAAAAATTTCTCTTGCACTGATTGGACCTTTATTAATAGAGAATGAAATTTTTATTCCATATTCTTTAGAATTAAAAGATTTTTTCTGACTTGCTGGAACTCCAAAAACAATTCTTTCATGATCCACAAATAAAATTGTCAACGGTTCCATTCTGTTTTGCAAAGACTGCATTTTTTCAACTTTTTTTTCAGTAAGATATTTACAAACAGCAATCAATTGAATACCAGTTCCAGCATTTTTTTCTGCCTTAGCCTGCTCTACAAAATCTTCCAATAATTTCTTTGCCTTCTTTTGATTTTCCAAAGGAATACATTTCCATGCAGGTCTTGTAAAAAGCTGAATATCATTTTCTGGAATAGCTTTTATATTTAATTCTTTTGAAGTATTACAATCAAGATAAATTATCGCCGAAATATCATATTTTTTTTCTTCAGGAACATCAGCAATTCTTTGAATTTTTTCTGGAATAATTAATGAAAGTCCGTTTGAAGTTTCTTTTACAACTGTGTGAAAATAAAGTCCTACTCTATTAAAATAAAATTCAACTTTGACATTCTGATTTGCAAAACTGCTGACTGATTGCGGCGGATTTTCTAAAAGAATTTCACCGTTTTTTTGAACTTTTATATGCTCACCACGAATTGCGATAGGAAATACTTGTGAAGTCAAAGATTTGATAATAGATTTTGTTTTTGAAGCATCATTTTCATCAGGAATTTTATCAATAGGTGTAAGTGTAACAGGAACATTACCGTCAATCAGATATTGAAGTACTAATTCTCTTTCAATTCCCGAAAGTTCGGTATAACCATTTTGTTCCATCATATTTTTTTCCACCTGTCAATTGTAATCAGATTTACTGCATTTGAATTTTGCCTGTTTAAATATAATGTTACATCAATAGTTCCATATTTGCAATATAAACGTACAGGAATTTGAACAATTTCTTCGCTGAAAAAAGGTTCCCCTATAATCCACTTTGAAAACAACTTTTCTTTTTGGATAACAGTTTTCTTTTCTTCTGGTTGTTTTGTCTGTTCTTCGGACTTATTTTCTACAGAATTATTTTCCTCAGAAGACTGTGTCGCTTTTCCTGTATTCTCTTTTTTGGAATCTTCACTATCTTTATAATCAACAATATGTGGAAAATCTTTATGAAAATTTTTTTTCCAGCCTTCTTTTAAATCTTCTCGAAAAAAAACATAATTATATAGATAATTTGAATCAAAATAAGTTTCTGGTCCATTATAAATATTATTTGAAACTGAAACAAAAATTTGTTCAATCTTCTTATATAAATCTGCGTTCACTAAAGAATCATTCAGACTGCCAAAATCTTCAAATTCTGGATATACAGATGAATTTGAGTTTATGATTTTCAAAAGTTCTACATTTTTTTCAATCTGAGACGTAATAGATTCATTAAACCAATCTGCGTTTGAAACAAGTCTTTGAGGCTCGATTTCTTTGTTCCATGACAATGTTTTATCAATTTCTGCTATTTCATTTTTTATTGTTTCAACGTTTGTATATGACAATTCAGTTTTACTTGCAACTTTACATGAAGTAAAACAAAATAAAAGAGAAACAAAAAAATACAAGAAAAAGGAAAAACTTTTTTTCAAACTACCCCAAAATAAAAAACTCATAAAAAAAGCACTCTGTTTAGGAGTGCTTTCAAATAGTGGGCAGTGAGAGGATCGAACTCCCGACATTCTGGGTGTAAACCAGACGCTCGTACCAGCTGAGCTAACTGCCCAATTTATAATTTTTTCTCAGAATCCTGAGTATTTCGGGCAGACAGGATTTGAACCTGCGACATCCTGGTCCCAAACCAGACGCGCTACCAGCTGCGCTACTGCCCGTTACGTATTAATTAATATATACTATTTGAAAAAAATAATCAAGTAGTAAAAGCCTTTTTTTTTAATTTTTTTAAATAATTTTTGCCTCTACTTCTAAATCACCGCCTTTTTGAATTTTATCATGCAATACTTTTTCTATTTCAACAATAATTGATTTTGATTCCTGAAGCTCACATGACGAATTTATCAGACAATGCAAAAAATTTTCTGTCACTGCATGGTAAATAAATCCACACTGATTTGCGCTTATAATCTTTGGTCTTTTAACAGATTCCAACACAGCAGTAAGTTTTTTTCCAACAAACTGACTGCAATATTCTAATTTTTGATTTATTGCCCACTGCGTTATTTTCTTTGCACGTTCACCAGAAATATATTGTGGAACTTTATTTTCAAGCATAACAGCTTCAGTTCCAGGACGTTCTGAATATGGAAAAGCATGAACCCAGACAAATCCACATTCTTTACATAACTGCATAGTTTCGTCAAAATCACTATCTGTTTCTCCTGGAAAACCTGTAATTATATCGCAGGCCAAAAACGGATTTTCTTTTGCAGATTTTAATTTTTCGCATGCATTAATTACATCTTCTTTAGAATAACGCCTGTTCATAAGTCCAAGAATTTTATTACTGCCGCTTTGAACAGAAATATGAAAATGAGGCTGAACTCTGGAGTTTTTTATTACTTCACAAAAATCATCATCAACAATTTCAGGATAAAGACTTGAAATTCTGAAGCGGATTTTTTGAGTATTATCCAAAAGATATTTTAAAAGATTTGTAAAATCAAAATATTTAGATTCAAAAGAACCTTTATATTGACCAATATTAACAGTAGTCAATACAACTTCATCATAACCTTTGTTTTCCAGTTCAATAACACGTTCCAAAGCTGTTTTAACATCAATAGAAACACTTTTTCCTCTTGCTAGATGAATTGCACAATATGAACAGTTATTATTACAGCCATCCTGAATTTTTAAACTGGCACGTGAATGTGCAAAAAAAGACGAAGTAGACAGTGTAAAAGTATTTTCAGGGAAAAATTGTTTTAACTGCGGCGTTTTAATTATAGATTGAAGTGAATTTATAAAATCAGAAGGATTAAAATCATGATTTTGAAGATATTCTGATAATAAATGCGGAATTTGAGTTATTCGGCTTTTTATTTGTCCGCCAACTACGAAAATTCTTTTATCAATTCTGGAAATTTCATCAGAATTTAATTGTGCATAACATCCAGTAACAAGAATTACAGCTTGAGGAAATTTTTCAAGCATCAGACGAATGATTCTGCGAGCTTTCTGTTCTGCCTTTTGAGTAACAGTACAAGTATTCAAAACAGAAATTTTTACATCATTTTGAATATCAGTTTTTGCCGTTACACTTTGCATAGAAATAGAAAAATTATTATCGGAAAAAACTTTTGCAATTGATTCACTTTCAATTTGATTTAATCTGCAACCAAGTGTTTCAATGTGAATTTTATAAAGATTATTGAAGTTTTGCATTTACACGGTCTCTACCACGAGAAGCTTCTATTGATGAGGAATTGAGTCTGAGAGCTTCATCATAGGCATTTACAGCTTCGTAGTAATTACCAGCCATTTCTCGAGCGTAACCAAGACGAACCCACCATGAATCAAGCATCGGCTCTTTTTTTACAGCAGAAGAAAATGCAATATCCGCATGCTGATATCTTGCCTGCCTTATAAAAATCTCACCCATATAATAGTAAGCTGTTCCAACTCTTGCTCCGCTTTCAGGTGCATTTGCTACATATTTTTGAAATTGTTCCATTGCACCAGTATTTTTACCCAAAAAATATTTTGCTTCTCCAAGAATTTCAATCAGCCGTAAATCGTATGGACTTACTTCAAGGCCAGCTAAAGCACGTTCTTCAGCTTCAGCATACTGCTTATTCTTAACAAGCGACCAGCACATAACTACATAAGAATCAACACGATTAGGATTTTCTTTCAATTCTTCTTCGCAAACCTGAACAGATTCACGATATTTTCCATTATGATATAAAACTAAAGCATCCTGTTTTGTAGTTTGTGAAAATCCCGAAAATTCAATAAGAAAAAATATAATACAAAGAAGAAAAAAACTTTTTTTCATAATCATTTCCCGTTTAAATCATCAGTAATCATCGAACATTTACCGGTAAAAATACAACCTGGTTCAAGAACAACTTTTGAAGTGGAAATGTCACCATCAAGAGAACCTGCAGAAGTAACAAAAATCATTTTTCTGCCAACAACATTTCCCTTTACCTTTCCACGAATCAAAACTCTTTCTGCAAAAATATCAGCGTTGACTACAGCACCTGTATCAATGACAAGATCACTTTCAGACTCTATTTTTCCATTAACAGTTCCACGAATCATGAAAGTTTTTTTTATCTTTATACTGCCTGTAAAAGAAATATCATCCTCTACAATAGTATCAAAAGCTTCGTCTTCTAAATCAAAAAAATCAGTATCTTTTACATCAAACATAATTACAGTTTACCGTGAGTTGCTTTTTTTTTCAATCAGTAAAAGGGAAATCTTTAGATTATCAGCCAATCCATTTACCATTTATATCAAAATAATCTTTATTCATATCAAAAATAGGATGCTTTGTATCTTTTTCAGAAAGATTTGGCACAGAAATTTCAGGTGCAACAGATTTCCAGTCAATTCCAACAGAACTATCGTTCCACATAAGTCCGCCTTCATCTTCAGGATGATAAAAATCTGTACATTTATAAGCAAAAGTTGCTTTATCACTCAAAACATAAAAACCGTGTGCAAAACCTTCCGGAATATAAAACATATTCTGTTTTTCAGCATCCAGAATTACACCGTAATATTTTCCAAAAGTTGCACTTCCTTTGCGAAGATCTACAGCAACATCGTAAACTTTTCCTTCCAAAGCACGCACAAGTTTTCCCTGAGGATGCAATGTCTGAAAATGCATGCCTCTGAGCACACCTTTAGTAGATTTAGACTGATTATCCTGAACAAATTTCATTTTCAATCCAGCTTCAAAAAAATCTTTCTCGCTGTACGATTCCAAAAAATATCCGCGTGCATCACCAAAAATTTTTGGCTGGATTTCAAATAATCCCACAACTTTTTCGCCGTTTATTTCACACTGTTTAAATTCAAAAGCCATATCATTGTTTAAGTCATTGAACCTGCCGAAATGACAAACTCCTTGTGCAGCAAAATTGACAGGCTCAACTGCCGCATTTTTTTATTAATTTTCTGCAATATATTCAAGATATCGGCCGTAATCAGTCTTATAGCCTTTTGCCATATCAAGAAGCTGATTTTTTGTAAGCCAGCCGTTTCTGTATGCAATTTCTTCTATACAAGAAACATACATTCCCTGACGTTTTTGAATTGTAGCAATAAAATTACTAGCCTCCAAAAGTCCATCATAAGTTCCTGTGTCAAGCCATGCCATTCCGCGACCTAGAAGTTCAACAGAAAGTTCACCGCGATTCAAATATTCATTATTAATAGAAGTAATCTCAATTTCGCCACGTGCAGAAGGTTTTACATTTGCAGCAATCTTCACAACATCATTTGTATAAAAATAAAGACCTGGAACTGCGTAATTTGACTTTGGATTTGCAGGTTTTTCTTCGATACCAAGAACTTTTCCAGAATTATCAAATTCCACAACACCATAAGCTGTAGGGTCTTTTACAAAATATCCAAAAATAACACTATTTCTCTTGTTTTCAACAGTTTCTTTTGCACGTTTTAACGTTGAAGTAAAACTTTGACCGTAAAAAATATTGTCACCAAGTACAAGCGAAACATCATCATCACCAATAAAATCTTTTCCAATAATAAACGCATCAGCCAATCCGCGGGGTTTATCTTGAACAGCATATTCAAATTTCATTCCAAGCCACGAACCATCGCCAAAAAGCTCTTGAAAACAAGAAATATCGCGTGGAGTTGAAATAATCAAAACTTCACGAATTCCCGCAAGCATTAAACAAGAAAGCGGATAATAAATCATCGGTTTGTCATAAAGCGGCAAAATTTGTTTAGAAACCGCCTTAGTTATTGGATAAAGGCGCGTACCACTTCCACCTGCAAGTATAATTCCTTTCAAAATTTTCCTCCTGATAAAAAAGGAGGGGGAAGTCTCCCCCTCGCTCGCACTTCGTTGCTCGCTACCCCTT
>SAMEA3663026__coassemble_203_pt1 | contig 114142 bp, 81 predicted proteins | sample SAMEA3663026__metabat2_high_PE_017 | metagenome-assembled genome bin SAMEA3663026 (sample SAMEA3663026) | pig gut metagenome | biome: pig gut; feature: pig-associated habitat; material: faeces | place: France | collected 2012
ATTATTTCTGCAGAAAATAACAAATCCTAAACTTAATCTAGCTAGATTATTTCTTATTATTTTTAATACATCTCAAATCAAAAATTTTACCGATAATACCTTAAATATTGAATGAATATCAATCTTTTCTACTTCTTATTAAAATTTCAAATACCTTATATTCTTTTCCATCCTTCGTTGAAATCAAATAATCAATATTGTTATTACAAGCTCTAGAATAACCATTGATTGGTTCTTTGATTATATCGTAGTTTTTTTGCGTAATAACATTTCCTTTCTTATCAAGCATAGAATAAACTTTTTTTCTATTTAGATTTTTGTACATAATTGCTACATTATCTTCTGTATATGGAAATATGTAATCCGCAGAGATGTTTTTCTTCATGATTTTTCCTTTGTTATTAATAATTGCCCAATTTGATGCACTTTTTTCAAATATGGCTTCTTGTACAAAAATAGAATCATTTTCAATAATACAAGGAATCACCGAGCAACAAAAAACAGGGCACAGATTAAGATTTTTAGTTTCCAATCCCTTTATAGGAATAACTAACTTTCCTTTCAAATTATAATAACCTTGCTCTTTAGCATTACCACCCAAGAATAATCCATCTCCAATACATCCGATTTCACCTATTAATTTGTCAAATCTTAAATTCCCTTCAAAATCAGCAATTCTGTTATCAGCTTCTTTATCCCAAAAAACAAAGGAATGTGTTTTTGAATCATGACTTATAATACGCATATAATCATTATTTGAAAGATACTCATTTCCCTTTAAATCTATAAAAAAATATCTTGCCTTAGTTTCATCTGTTATATTAATAATAGGAATAAAATCTTCTACATCACTGTCCATTAATTCATAACCATCAAAACTTTTTATTATTTTATGAGAACGAATATCATATACTATTGACTTAGAATCTTTGAATATTACATAGTACTCATCTCCAATAAATTTAATATTTGTTCTTATATCCAAAGCCAGTTTACTACCATCAGAAAAAATAAGCTCGTGTTTTAAAAGATGATTATTACTATTTAATTCTATAACGTAAAAACTTTGTTTCGAATAGTTCAATATTTTTGAATATTCAGGATAAAAAATAACTTCCATGTTTTCATTAACAAAACCAATTTTTCCATTTTGCTCAAAAGGTATCATCATTTTATTGGCAGAAATTGTTGCTACAGAAATAATTTTAAGTAATGTAATTAAAAATTTTTTTTTCATATTCTTTTTCTCTTTTTAATCCTTTCTTTTAGCTATTGGTTGATAATAAAAATTATTATATGCATAATCATTTTGAAATTTTTGTAATGACTCATATTCTGATGTTGATGCACCACCTTTTCCCTTATTATTTTGACTACTATTATCAGAAAACAAAACCGCTCCATTTCGTACAATTATAAGACCACAATGAGGTTCATAAGGTTTATTTGTGATAGAACTCTTTTTATAAGAGTCATTCATAAATATTACATAGGCTCCATTCGATAAAGAAGGTGCTGATTTCTTTTTATTTTCAGTAAGATTATAATTTTTTTTACCATAATCAATATGATTTTGTACTGTATTTTTTGTTGGTGCACCAGCAAAGATTTTTGAAACATCACCTCCAGCTTGATCAACAATTGCTTCTGCATAATTGTCACAACGCCATTCCATATCAGATCTAGAACTTACAATATACTTATCATCTCTATGGGAAATAATGGAGGACTCAATCATTACTGTCAGATTAGGGTTTTGATCTGGATCCTTGTTATATGATATATAATTATTTGAAGAATAATAAATATTTTTTTTAGACTTACTGCTATTCCCTCCGCATCCTCCGTAACTGCTTGAAGTTGTGTAGCTTGTGCTGCCTGACGAACTACTGCTTGAATACCCTGATGAACCTCTGCTTGCAGAACTACTTCCACTAGCACTGCCTGGATTTCCAGAAGAATTCTTTCCTCCACTAAAGAAATTCCTTACTCCAGCCCAAAATCCTCCGCCACAACCACCATTTACTTCTACCAACTGGTTGTAATTCAACTCTTCAAAATCATTCAAGTTAAACGCAACTGAACTTAATTTTACTTGTTTTTTTGTAAAAAATCCCATTTTTACCTCCGATTTTTTAATTTTATTTTTTTTTTTGATGTTTTTTACACATCAGATTAAAGATTGATATTATTTTCCCTACAAAAAACAACAAAATCTAAACTTAATTTAGCAAGATGTTTTCTTATTTTACATTCAACAGGATCAATCTCCAGAATATTCCCCACAGTTACCTGCGAAGCATAGAAACACGTTCCACCACATAAATATCTTGCCCAGCATTTATTACAAGGACTTCTTGAAGCTACACTTTTATCTCCATTCAATCTTTTTATTTCCGAATCAATATTTCCCACTTTGTTTGTATCCGAAGATTCAAAATAAAGACAATTATAGACATCACCTTTTGCATTAATCACAAGCTGATTGTCTAAATTACATCTGCACACTTGTTTTGTCCTTGAAATCAAAAGCTTTACAGGATTAACACAATAATCATCTTCCAAAAAATCAAGCAATGAAAAATCATTCTTTATTGCATCATTTTTAAATCGCTGAAACAATTCTTCATACCCATTTAACAGATTTTCAACATTTGTCATTGTAAATGAAACTGAAGTTCCTGGTCTGACAATTGTTATGGTACCCTTTAAAAATCCAATTTTTTGTAAATGCAATGCTATTTCAAGAGGTTTTGGATAATAAGATGTTAATACTGCTGAAGCACATAATGAAATATTCTCTTTCTGAAAAATTCTAACATTTTTTAGTACTTCGTTGTATGAACATTTTCCAGTATGAAACTTTCTATTAAAATCATGAATTTTTTGAGGACCATCAATACTGACATACAATGGATTTATCCCTGCTGCTTTAACCAAATCTATAAAATCTGGTGAGGCACAAGTACCATTAGTAAAAATACTAAACGAAGGGTACTGAGGAACTGATTTTTTTGTAAAATCAATATATTCACCATATTTTACTTCAAGAATCCAACGATTTACCCTATTAGCTTTCCATGACGAATAATTCCGTCTGTTCTGAATTTCAGTTCGCATGTCTTCCTGAAACATTCCTATAGACATTCCAAGCATTTCATACAAATCTTTTTCCCTGATCAGATGATTTAATATTGTTACCAAAGAAGTTTCATTTTCTGCACTTTCATCAATAATATCACAAAATAATTCCGGTTTAATATTATCAAAATCACGATGCAATGAAATAAAAAATTTTTTCACATCTTCTTTTTTTAAATCGTTTTTACAAAAATCCTGAGGTTCATAATTTTCATATTCCGCCAAAACCTGTTTCAATATATCAATATCGATAGAAGATTCTGAACTCATTGAATATGTAAAATCAAATTTTGAAGCGTCAGGCTTATACTTTTTCATCACCCATTTTATTGATTTTTTTATAGTTTCAATATTATTTATATTTGGATCACTTTTATTTCGATAGCAATATGAACAATTTAAATTACATCGGTTACTTGTATTTATCATAACAGAACAACTGTCATCTTTCACTGAAAAACTTGTATTATCTTTTTCATTCTGCATAATATTATTTATGATATTAAAAAAATACGAATTTTCCTTAATCGAAAGTTTTTCAGTTACATCAGATAAAGATTGATTCTTTTCCAAAAATAAAGCATTGTAAAGAGTTCTACTTAACGAAAATACATTATGAGCATGAGCATCATAAATCCAAATATCGTTCGATTCACTAATCTTATAAAAACGAGATTTATCTTCTATAAAATTATACGGTTGATTGAACTTCTTCATTTTTTAATCCTTTCTTTACATTGATTTTGCGTTTTCTGTATTTGGAAAATATTCAACAGCCCATTTATTACAGGTTCATTTATTACGGACTAATTGCATACCTTATTTTTAAATTTCACCAGGAGAAACTGAACGTACCACCCAATTTGACGCATCGAAAACAATCGGCAAATCAATTTCCTCATCATTCATGATTTTGGCATTTATTTCAGCAGTATTTGTTCGGTTTAAACTTTTTAAAGGACTTACACCTTTTGAACAAACTGCATTAGAAATTTCTTTTGAACCTAAAATTCCTTCATTAAAAAGCAAATCAACAGCCTCAGACACTTCTGTTTTAAACTCTGTAATATTTTCTGCAGCATACACAAAACCATCAATCACAGAATTATTAACAGTATTTAATAAATAAATTACATCAGTAGAATCATTGTAGTGTGAATTTTCATTTTCAGCCCATAAATCACGAACCCCATCTTTAGAAAAAGGAGCTGTTGCAAGATTCAAATCATCACCATCTTCATTAATACAACCACCTTCTTTTGTTCGTGGATGAACCAAGATAATTTCACCTTTTTTCACATCAATTGCCGGCAATACAAACTTTCTTTTTTCGCCATCACAAGCACTGATAATTTCAATACCAGCAAGATTTCCATCTTCCAAAGCCATCAGTTCAATAAACTCTGTTCTATACAAAACATTTCCTGATACAGTTGCTTTTGCATATTTTATCTGCGCTTCAGTGATAATCATTTTTGGTACAGACGGATTAAAACCAATGAATGGAACACAAAATGTCAACGAATTACCAATTTTATCTTCAACAGTTCCAAAAATTTCATATTTCAACCCCACCTGTGTTTCATTTTCAAGAATAAAAGTTATTTCTTTTCCATCTTCTGAAATTTGATGTGAACTTTCAATAGTACCATATTCACCGCATGCTGCTGCCAATGACGGTGACAATTGAAATCCTATCGAATGTTCCTGAGAATCAGAAATATTCTGCATAAACGGTGACACAACAGCATTTCTAATAGAAACAGAATCAGAAAATTCAAGTTTCACAGTTTTGTTGTCCAAAACACTGATATTTTTCAAACAGGGATTCTCATAATCACCACCAATTATTTCAATTCCCTGTTCTGTAGCCTTGCAGGAAAATGGAATAACCGAAAACAAAACTACGCTGACAATAAAGACAGTCTGGATGAATATCAATACCAGCTCTTTTCTAAAACATTTCATAAAAACCTCCATACATACAGGCAAAGTTATAACCAACTTTACCTTCAAAAATCAGCATCAAAAATAATTTATGCTCTAATATAAATATGTACAAAGGGTGACGATTTTATACAAAAAAAAAGCAGAAATTTTTTAAAAATTTCTGCTTTTTTTAAATTTTTATTGTTTTCGGTTATTTTTCTAAGATTTTTTTAGAATTTTACAGCTTCTACCATATATCTGATGGAAATTCCTGTTTCATCTTCCAGTGTTTTTTCAATCACAAAAATAAGACTTTTTCCAGATTTGTCACAGAAAATTCGTTCTATTTTATAATTTGTGATTCCTTTTCTCTTTATATCAGGAGAACCAATTTTCTGCCTAGTGATTACATTTCCATCTGCATCCTGTTTTTCCATCATAATATAGAACGAAGATTTTACATTTTTCCCTTTTCCTTCAAAAGTTGGAACAAGCTGAATATGAAAAGTATCTGGATTTTCAATTTCAGAACCTCTAAAATCTTTAAATACAATTTCTTCAGTTCCTTTTTTATTCACATCATCAAGAATATAAAGCACGTTATCAATATTTGCTTTTTCTGTAGGATAATCCTTTAAATAGTAATAACTTTTTGCCTCCAGACCTTCAAAAACTTCCTTTCCGCTTTTTCCAGCAGTAACAGAAGTCGGCTTTGTTTTAAAAACACCGCCATCAACATAATCATTTGCAGTAATATCTACCTGATAAATTTCAGCCCATCCTTGAAATTTTTTATCAGTCTTTCCATATTGACCAAAAATATAATATTTTCCGTCTGATGTAAAACCTTTATCAACAAAAGACGCAACATCACCTGCAAAACAGGCAACAACTCCAGCTAAAAATACTGCACAAGCCAAAAATACCTTTTTCATTTTTCCCCCTAAAACTGTATTGGCTCAAAGAGTCCTTACAAAATTCTCTCTACTATATTGTCGGAAGAAAATCAAAACACTTTACTATTATTTGTAGAATTGTTATCTTTTAACTATGACAATTAAAATCAGAAACAGAATTACGCGCATTTTTTTTATCATATCTTTAGTTTATTTTGCAATTATTTCCATTTCCACAGTTTATGAATTATTCACAAATACACTTTCTTTCCCAACTTTTTATGCCCCGAAAGTTCCAAAACACTTTCTTTTTACAAACAACTCTTATGCAGTAATGATTTCCATTTTCGTAACTATCATTTATATTTGTTTCACCACGTTCATAATAATTTTAAATTTTCAAAAAACACAGGCTACAGACATGCTCTTTTTCCTTTTTTTTCTGACAGGCATGCTTTGTGACACATCCAGACTTTTTGTACCTCTGTTTCATTGTGCAGAAACTTATTCCAATTTTTTAATTGCGATTGCCAACATTACTCTTTTCGGCAAGATTCTTGCTCCACTTTCCATCTGTGCTGCCATCATCTTGAGTAATGAAGATTTCAGAAAAATTGCTGACCAGAATATCCTCATCATATTGATTACATCATTGTTTTTTGCAAATCTGATTCCTATAAATACCGCAATTATTCTTCCAAATTTTTCAGTCTCTTTCGGTTACATTAATTTATTAAGGACATTTTCCATCATAATTTTTATTATCAGCATTCTGTCGCTTGCAATAAACAATCAAAAAAATGAATACAGCCAGAAATCTGCAATCGGCTTACTTTTGATTTGTACAGGCTATTTGATTTTTATAAACGGATATTCTATTTTTACAGCCGTTTTGGGTCCAGCTTTTTTATTCGCTGGAACTCATTTTTATATGGCTACAATCCACCGCCAGTATCTGTGGATTAACTAAACAATAAAAACTGAAAACAGAAACCTATAAATCCAACCTATTGCAACTGGAATCAAAACATTATCAAAATCTTTGAGCGGAAGAACTTCTATCATCATAGCACAAAAGGCGATAATCAAACTCAAAAATAAGTTTTTACTGCAACAGAAAGTGGATAAAAAAACTGCCGTAAAACATGCAAGACTTCCCTCCACAGTTTTTCCATGAGTTCCTGGAATCACACGTTTTCCAATTGCTTTTCCCACAAGACTTGCAAATCCATCACCAAAAGAAAGTGCAAAAATTCCCACCTTTGCAAAATCCAGTGGAAGTGTCAGTGCCGTTATCAAAATGCCGATTACCAGAGTGACAGGTCCCAAAACAAATCTATTTTCATCACGCTTTCTGGATGCTACTTCTGTGATTTTCGAAATAACAGGAATTGTATATCCTTTGTAATGAAAAAATTCGCAGACTGAATAAAAAAGAACAGCAAAAATCAATAATCCAATAACAGGCCAGTATGCAATTTTTAAAAATAACGGTACAAAACTGGAACAAATATGAATTGTCTTTCTGAATATTTCTTTTATGAGCCTGTTTTTTCTCTGACGTTCAAATATGCCTTCAAGAATTCTGTTTTCCACTTTATCCTCTTTATTCATTTTCCAGAATCATAAATACGACCGGTCAAGGCACGCTTCGCTCAAGACCTTGACTCGTTCGTATTCAGGGGTTGTATTAACCCCTGAATACGTCGAGTTAAGGCACGCTAACGCTTAAAGCCTTGACTTCGCCGTTTTGAGGGGGTTGTACTACCCCCTCAATAAAAAAATTATTTCCGCCAAAAGTTACAGTTTTTCATTATCCAATAACGTTTTTGAAATTTCTGTATAAATTGAAGGCTCAAATTCTGGCACCTGATGAGTAATATACTGAATGTTCTGCTGCGCAAGATTACTTCCTTCAAGCCGCACAAGAGTTTCCTGATTTCTGGTAAGCGCATCCCATGCACGCAATGACTGACTAAACTGCACGATTGCCTGAGCATTTAACGCGCTATTTCCAGTCCTTTTTGCAAGATTATACAAAGTTACACCATAATTATTTGATGCATACAAATAAGTGTTCACAACATCATAATCTTTGACGCTAGCCTGAGGGAATACAATTCCACGCTTTTCGATTTCCCTATCAAGCGTATCGATTAACTGACTGTAATACCCCTGGGCTGCATAATCATCGCCACGCATAAAAAGTGTATTTGCCATTGCAAGCATCAAATTTCGTTCTTTGACGTTTCCATCACCAGCTTTCATAAAAGAACCAAGCGCTTCACCATAATTATTTTTCTTATATTGAATATAGCCGATTCTATAACGCAGATTTGGAGTATCGTTTCCAAGTTCAACAGAATATTTGTAATTTATCAAAGCATCATCGTAATCACCAGAAATAGAATATTTAATATTTCCCATATCTTCATAAAGTTTTCCGATATCAGCATTTCCTTCAAAGCCAGCATTATCTCGTTCAGTTGTAAACAATGAAATAGCTTCGGAAAACTGTTCCTGTGCCAGAAGATAATTTTCCATATTAATATACTGTTCACCCAAAAGTCTGTATGAATCAATATATTTATAAATATCGCGTTTTTTCATAGATGGTACAGTATTGAATTTTTCGATTGCCGTTTGCAGCGTATTCTCAATGTTCGCATTTTCACCTGATTTTATAAAATATTTTGCCAGATTGTAATAAGCAATAGGATTATCAGGATTTGTTTTTACAGCTCTGAGCAAAAGTCCTCGCAAACCATCAATTTCATAACGTAAATATTCTTCAGATGGAGCTAGAGTTCCATAATATTTATCAAGAAGATATCCGCTCAATTCAGCCCAATCATCAGCACACAGAGATTTTTCACGCGGTTCAAATACTTTTTTCAGCGGAATAACTTCTTTAAGATTGTCTGTTCTGATAAAATAACGCATCATTCTTGAAAGATACAAATCTGAACTTCGCTTATCTTTTCCATATAATTGTAAAAGATTAGCATATTGTTCCCGAGCAAGTTCAAGTTTTTCCGGATCTTTTTCAGTTCCCCATTCAAGGAAAATATCACCAAGTTTCAAAATGCCGTCAGCATCATTAATATGGTAATCAAGAACTTCACGGCGGACAATTTCTTCAGCACGCTCGTAGTTTGCCATATCATTCAATTCCATATCAGCATATTCAAGACCGGCAGCTTTATCATGCTTGAAAAAAGACAGAATTCTATCATACATTGCAGATGCACGCTGATACTGCTTATGATTTCTATATCCTCTAGCGTAATTGAAGAACCATTTTTTGCTAATGCGATATTTGCAAGCTTCTTCAAATTTCATTTCTGACTGAGGATATTCATCAGCCTGAAGCAAAGCATATCCTTGTTTATACAAACTATTAGCTTTAAGTGGTTTGTAAATGCAATTTTTTGCAAATTGGAAGATTCCAAAAGATGCTAACATCAAAGTAATGCCAATCAGACAAGCAGGAATAATTCTGTTTCTAAGTTGATAAGAAAGTGATTTTTTATATGCTTCGTATTCTTCCGCTGTTCTGTGTTCAAAATCTCTAGGAACAGGAATGGAAGTGTCCAGCATTTTTTCAAGAAAACTGGCAACCTGACGGGCAGGAGCTTTATTCAGAATCTTTTCGATGATTTCAAATTCTGCATCATCTGTGAATTCATCCTGAACAATTAAATTTTCAAATGCAAGACGCACATTCAAAGGATATTCAGAAAGATTTTTTAAGAATTGTTTGTACTGTGCATCTGATAAAGTATTTGGAGGAAGCTCTTCACTCTCTTCTGCTTCAGAAAAATCAACTTCTGATATGCCTTTTTTAGATTTTTTGGAATCTCTTTTTGTAATAAGAGGAGATGGCTTATCTTCCTTTACTGTTGATACATCAGAAAAACCTGGAATTTCAAATTCGCCTTCCATAAGGAAATCGTCATTGGATCCCATTTCAAAACCACCGTTGAGTTTTGAATCAGTATCAGCAATGCCAAAATCCATATCGTCCATTGCAGATGTATCAAAATCTTCAAGAGGAATGTTTGCGTCATCAGATGTTTCATCTTCTGTTTCATCAGGAGTTTCGTCATTATCAAAAATTGAATCATTGTAATCAGGAATATCGTCAGCTACCGAAAAATCATTTTGTGACTCAAGATTTTCAAGACCTATATCTTCAAAAACATTATCACCGTCAGCCGCATCACCATCAAGCCCGCTCGTGTCACCAAGTGCGCCAAGATCACCCAAGTCACCAAGTGCACCTAAGTCAGTAGCACCACTGTCACCACCGTCAGCCGTGTCACCATCAAGCCCGCTCGTGTCACCAAGTGTGTCAAGGTCACCCAAATCTCCCAAGTCACCAAGACCACCTAAATCTGCGAGACCACCTGCATCACTTGCGCCTGTATCACTCTCTCCATTTTCGCTCGCGCTAACAAACTCATCGGTATTTTCAAAAGCCGCACTATCTTCAGACGCACCAATATCAAAATCAGGTATGTCCCCAAGGTCACCCAAATCACCCAAGTCCCCAAGTCCACCTAAGTCAGCACCACTGTCATCACCGCCAACCGCGTCACCATCAAGCCCGCTCGTGTCACCAAGTGCGCCAAGGTCTCCCAAATCTCCCAAGTCACCAAGAGTGCCTAAGTCAGCACCACTGTCGCCACTGTCACCACTGTCACCACCGTCAGCCGCGTCACCATCAAGCCCACTTGTATCACCAAGTGCGCCAAGGTCACCCAAATCTCCCAAGTCACCAAGACCACCTAAATCTGCGAGATTACCTGCGTCACTTGCGCCTGTATCACCATCTCCATTTTCGCTCGCGCTAACAAACTCATCGGTATTTTCAAAAGCCGCACTATCTTCAGTCACGCCAATGTCAAAATCTGGTATGTCCCCAAGGTCACCCAAATCTCCCAAGTCACCAAGAGTGCCTAAGTCAGCACCACTGTCGCCACTGTCACCACCGTCAGCCGTGCCACCATCAAGCCCGCTCGTGTCACCAAGTGCGCCAAGGTCACCCAAATCACCAAAATCACCAAGACCACCTAAGTCACTTGCGCCTGTACCACTCTCTCCATTTTCGCTCGCGCTAACAAACTCATCGGTATTTTCAAAAGTCGCACTATCTTTAGACGCGCCAATATCAAAATCAGGTATGTCCCCAAGGTCACCTAAATCACCAAAATCACCAAGTCCACCTAAGTCAGCACCACTGTCACCACCGTCAGCCGCGTCACCATCAAGCCCGCTAGTGTCACCAAGTGTACCAAGGTCACCCAAATCTCCCAAGTCACCAAGACCACTTAAATCTGCAAGACCACCTGCGTCACTTGCGTCTGTACCACTCTCTCCATTTTCGCTCGTGCCACCAAACTCATCTCTATTTTCTAAAGCCGCACTATCTTCAGTCGCACCAATACCTTCGTCATTATCTAATTCCTCAAGTTCTTCAATATTATCAATTCCGTCAGAAAAGTCCATATTATCAGCGGCAGCGTCACCAAAAGTATCATCATTCTCAACTTGAGCAAAATCATCAGAGTCATAAAAATCGTCAAAATCATCAGAATTTGACTCACTTTCAGCCTTTCCTTCACTTCCGTCAAAGCCACTGCCAGCCAAAAGCGCATCCAGCCCCATATCCGCAATCGAAATTTCCTCAGGTTCCGCCTCAATTTCCTCTTCCTCAGGCTCCTGCACAGGGGAATCCTCAAACATAGACAAATCAGGCATCTGCGCATCAGAACCATCACCGTCCATAATAACAGGATTTAAAATAGAAGACATATCTGGAGCTTCAAAAGAAGGGACACTCTCATTTTCTTCGTTTTTATTACCAGCAGTTTTAGAAAGCCCCATCAAATCAGACAAATCATCATCAATAACTTCACTTTCAACCGCCGAAGCAATCTCAGGCATGCCAAGTACAAACTCTTCAGAATCATCAACATCAGCAATATCCTTAGGAATTTTCACCCTCACAGGTTTTTCACCACGGCTCGAACGAACAATCAATTCGTCACCAATAGAAAGGAGATTCTGACTAAATTTTTTAAGCTGACTTAAACCTGGCATATAATAATTTTACCCCACGCACCCGTAAAATACAAGATAACTATTCACTTAAACAACGGTATATTTTACCACAAACTTAAACATTTTTCTCCAATATTTACAATTTATAGAGGTTATTAGAGCAAAATTCAGTTAGTCAGTCGCCTTCCGCCACTCCGCTATCGCTTCGGTCTTTCAGACCCGCCAAGGCGGTGGCTCCACGCTCGGTGCGCTGTGCAGTTTCAAACCCTGCACCACACATTTCAAACTGGCGAAATGGCTCGTGCTTAACACCATGACATAATCCCTTGCTTTGTTTACACAAGCCAACAAAAAGGGGACACACCTCGGTTTGACAAAAGGGGACACACCTCAGTTGAAAAATCAAGGTCGTACCCCATTTTCACAAAAAACAGGGACACACCTCCACGCTCATACAAAAAGGGGACACACCTCAGTTTCATAAAACAATCAAGGTCGTTCCCCTTTTTCACAAAACAGGGACACACCTCCACGCTCGTACAAAAAGGGGGACACACCTCAGTTTCATAAAACAATCAAGGTCGTACCCCATTTTCACAAAACAGGGACACACCTCCACGCTCGTACAAAAAGGGGGACACACTTCAGTTTCATAAAACAATCAAGGTCGTACCCCATTTAAAAAAATACTCTAAACTCGCCGCCCCTTCTCTCCGATAAACTCAATATGAAAAAATTAATATTTTTTTTGATTGCAATTACTCTTTTTTCAATCGGTTTTGCAGGACTTTATGCAGCCGAACAGACAAATTATCAAAATTTTGAACTGGACACACTTTTGCATGAAATAGATAAACCGCAAAAACCTGTAATCACCGAAGATTACATCATATTTACCAGTGATCCAAATCATCGTTACGTGGGAATTGCATTTGATTTTGAAAACTATAATATCGTGCATCCGTTTAAACTTCTCACTCACACAGACGAAAATGGAGAAGTCACACGAAAACATCTTTTTTACTGTTACACAAGACAACACAATAAAACTTCACTAAAATATCGGCTTGTAATCGACGGATTATGGACAACAGATCCATTAAATCCACTTACAGAATATGACAATACCATGAACCTTTATTTTTCGAAAGTAGAAGATCCAAACAGCGTCAAACTTTACACAAAAGCTCAAAAGAAAGAAGGCGTTCATTTTATTTATAAAGGAGAAGAAGGACAGCGCATAAATCTGGCAGGAACTTTTACAAACTGGGATCCATGGATTTATGAACTGAAAGAAACATCGCCAGGACTTTATGAATTGGAACTTCCGCTTCCAAAAGGAAAATATTATTACAATTATTACATAGGACTCACACCAGTTTTGGATAATACAAATCCACAAAAAATCTACTCAAACGATGGACGTAGTGCCTCTGTCATAATTGTAAACTGATTTTTACGATTTTTCACAGAATAAAAAAGAGCAGTCTGAAAAGTTCAAATTCTATAACCATTCCGAATTTATTTCAACATGATAAAACAAATCAGACAACTCTTTTTTTCATTTATACTCAATTTTATTTAAGTCTTTTTGCAAGTTCCTGAAGCTTTTTCAAATCCATTCCTTTCAAAGAACTTGGATCAAGACCGCCGAGTGCATTTCCCATGCCCCCCATACCATTTGCAAAAGCAGAATCCAATCCAAACTGATTCATCATTTTATTCTGCATTCCACGGTTTCGGCTTACTTTTTTCATCATCAGTTTTGTTTTTTCAAACTGCTTCAAAAGTTTATTTACATCAGCAACGCTAGTTCCAGAACCTTTCGCAATTCTCTTTCTGCGGCTCGGACCAATAATCAAATGATTCATTCGTTCCTTATAAGTCATACTCTGAATGATTGCTTCATTTTTTTTCATTCCGCCCATATCCATTGCAGAAGCATCCACGCCACTCATTCCAGGAATCATATCAATAATCGACTGCATATTTCCCATCTTTTTCACAGACTGGAACTGCTCAAGCATATCCTGCAAAGTAAACTCATTGCGCGCCATTTTCTTTTGCAGTTTTAAAGCCTGTTCAGCATCAACCGTTTCCTGAGCCTTTTCAACAAGCGAAACAACATCACCCATTCCAAGAATTCGGCTGGCAATTCGATCAGGATGGAAAACTTCAAAATCTTCAGTTTTTTCACCAGTACCAATAAACAAAATTGGTTTACCGGTAATTGTTTTCAAAGAAAGTGCAGCACCACCTCGTGCATCAGAATCAAATTTTGTCAGAATAACACCAGTCAAACCAAGCTGCTCATCAAAAGATTTAGCAATATCAACAGCATTCTGACCTGTCATGGAATCAGCAACAAGCAAAACTTCCACAGGTTCAGTTACTTTTTTGATTTTTACAAGTTCAGCCATCATCTCTTCATCAATCTGAAGACGACCGGCTGTATCTATAATAATCGTGTCATATCCATTTTTCTTTGCAAAATCAACAGCTTCCTTCGCATTTTTTACTGCATCTTTGGAATTTTCTTTATAAACTGGAACTCCAATTTTTTGCCCCAACACAGAAAGCTGTTCCACAGCAGCAGGACGAACAAGATCACATGCAGCAAGAAGTGGTTTTCTTCCATCTTTTACAAGACGGGCAGCAAGTTTGTGAGCTGCTGTAGTTTTACCAGCCCCCTGTAAACCAAGCATTAAAATTACAGACTGAGTATCTGGTCCTTTCAGATGTAAATCCTGCTTAGAATCACCAAGCATAGAAACCATCTTATCATACAGTATTTTTGTAAACTGCTGACCAGGATTTACAGATTTTAAAACCTTTTCACCTTTGGCTTCCTCAATCGTCGAATTCACAAATCTGCGGACAACACGAAGATTTACATCGGCTTCCAAAAGAGCCATTTTGATTTCATCAACAGCTTCTTCAATATTTTTTTCAGTAATAGTCGATTTACCACTAATCTTTCGCAATATTCCACTAAAAGTTCCAGTTATTTTTTCAAGCATTTATCAAATCTCCAAAATAAATCTGTTATCCATAAATTTCTGACAATCGTAAAACACAAATCGATTGCAGATTTTCATAATTTTAAACTACAGATTTTGCAATCCTGTCAACATTTGTTCAACAGTACTTTCTTTATTCAAAATTTTGTAAAGAGCATTACAAAGCGGAAGTTTCAAATCCTTTTTCACAGATATTTCATGAACATATTTACATGCAATTGCACCTTCAGGAAGATATCCAATTTTTCCAACATTGGCAATCAAATCATCAATATCTTTAAATTTAGAAAGCATATCAGTTTTTATCAAATCTTGTCCAAAACGCCTGTTCCGACCATATTTAGATTTACAAGTTACATCCAAATCGCCCACACCAGAAATCGAAGTAAAAGTTTCAGCGTGAGTTGCACCCATTGCAAAACCCAAAGTTTGAATTTCATTCAGACCTGCAGCCATAACAAGACTTTCCGTATTATCACCGAATTTATCGGAAGTTTCAGCAAGCGCATCCAAAGCACCATAAACACAAGCAATAACATTCTTTGCAGCAGCACAAATCTGCACACCAATCACATCAAAACTTGAATATACCATAAGGCCTGGAACTTTCAAAAGTTCACGCACCCGAATAGAATTTTTTGGATTCAATGACGCTGCCACAAGTCCAGTCAGTTTACCCATAGCAACTTCTTCAGCATGAGAAGGACCTGCAACATAAACTGTACAATCTTTATATATTTCAGGAAGAACTTCTTCCATAGTTTCCAAAATTAGTTTAGGACCGTTTTCAGAAGGAACAAAACCTTTTGTAACAGCCGTAATCACAGTAGAGCCATCAGCAATATTCGGAACATTCACAATCTTTGCAAGAGTTTTAGCCAGAAAAATAGAAGGAGAAGCAATAATCAAAAATTCCTTATCCTTTGCAACTTCACAAATATCATTAGAACACGTAATCAAATCAGACAATTTATAACCTGGCAAAAATTTCTTGTTTTCATGCTCATTATTAATAGAAGAAACAACTTCATCTTCCAAAGCCCATATCTGAACTTTGTGATTTCCACGAGCCAATGCCTGAGCTAAACCAGTTCCCCAGGCACCACCGCCAATCACTCCAACAGATTTACTTTCCATATTACAAATCACCCCACTGCAAACAAAAAAGTGTAAAAAAAGTCAACTTAACAAACCGCAAGTTGACTTTTACAAAACAAAAAAAAATTCAAAAATCAATAACAGCCGGCTTCACAATCCTGCCAATCAAAAATTTCATCATCCTTAAACCAAAGCTTGATTTCTCTTTCAGCACTCTCATCACTATCAGACGCATGAATAATATTTCTATTAGTGTGTGTACAATAATCACCACGAATAGTACCAGGCTCTGCTTCAGATGGTTTAGTTTTACCAACAAGCTTTCTAGTCAACAAAACACAATCATCAGCCTGCAAAACCATTGCCACAACAGGACCAGAACTCAAATAATCAACCAACTCACCAAAAAATGGTTTGCTTTCATGTTCAGCATAATGTGCACTAGCCAATTCTTTAGAAGGATGAACCAACTTAAGACCTACAATTTTTAAACCTTTCTTTTCCAAACGAGAAATAACCTCGCCCACCAGACGTCTATTAACTACACCTGGTTTTAACATTGCAAAACATCTACTCATAACACTTTATTATATACAAAGAAAGTTTTTTTTTCAATACGACATTTTTTTAATTTTTTCAGCAAAGTGCAGTTTTCCAACAGACCTTTCGCTGTTCCGCTATCGCTCCAGTCCTGTCGGACTCGTGCTAACGCACGCCAGCTACAGCTCTGGTACGCTGTGTAAATAAAAACCCTGCAGAATGTTGCTTCGCAACCACAGTCAACTGGCGAACAGGCAGAATCAGACCTCAATTTTTTTTAAACTTTTCTCATCAATTTTTTCACTTATTCATTAAAATTACAAAGATAATTTTTTAGCTCTATAATAATTTCATCAGGAGTGCTTGCACCAGCAGTAATTCCAACCTTTTCCATCTTAAAAAAATCAGCAGGAATATCATTTTTACTTTGAATATGTGCAGCAGCCCTGCAATTTTTTAAAGCTGTTTGAAAAAGGCGTTTTGTATTAGCAGAATTCTTCCCACCAATCACGAGAACTCCATCAACCTTTTTACATAATTCCAAAAGAGCATTCTGTCTTTCATTTGTTGCCGGGCAAATAGTATTCATAACTGCAAGATTTGTAAACTTATTTTTAAAAACATTTTCTATTTTTTCAAATTCAACAGGACTAAAAGTTGTCTGACTTAACAGAATAATGTTTTTTTGAGATAAACCATCAAAATCAATCTCCATAGCTTCTTTCAAATCTTGAATTAATGCAAAATTTTTACCTGCATAACCTGCGATTCCAATCACTTCGCCATGATTTTTATCACCAGTCAAAATAACAAAATCATCTTCAGCAGAATAACGTTCCACCATTTTTTGACTGGCTTTTACTCTTGGACAAGTTGCATCTACAATTACACAATTTTTTTCTTCCAAATTTCTTATAATATCAGGAGCTACTCCATGCGCCCTAATAATCACAACACTTTCGCTTTCTATTTTCTGTATTTCATTTTCTTCTATTATATTTAGTCCTTTTTCTTTAAGCGCAGATAAAACCTTTTCATTATGAATTAGAGGTCCCAGAGAATAAACTTTTTTTCCGTTATTTTCATTCAGGGATTTTTGTGCAAGCTCCACTGCTCTTCGCACACCAAAACAAAATCCCATCACATTAGCAAACAAAATTTCCATAATGCAATATTAACATAACCATCCAAAAAGGTCAAAAAGAGGGACAGACCTTGTTTTAAACAAAATTTTACCTGAGTTTTGGTTGATATAGAAGTTTTTTTTAATGTACCTAAAAAGCCGCCAAAACTCGTGGCTTGTGTTAACTATAATTTTTTTTCGGTGTGATAATTAATAACACAAGCCAGGGACAGACCTTATTTTAAACAAAATCTTCATTGAGTTTTGGCTGATATAAAACTTTTTTTAATGTAACTTAATAAGCTGCCAAAACTCGTGGCTTGTGTTAACTATAGTTTTTTTGGTGTGAAAATTAATAACACAAGCCAGGGACAGACCTTGTTTTAAACAAAATCTTCCTTGAGTTTTGGCTGATATAAAACTTTTTTTTAATGTAACATAATAAGTTGCCAAAACTCGTGGCTTGTGTTAACTATAGTTTTTTTGGTGTGATAATTAATAACACAAGCCAGGGACAGACCTCAGTTTAATCTAATATTGTTCTGAGTAAAAAAAAAGCTGCCAAACCTTTAAGATTCAGCAGCCAATAATTTTCAAATGTTTTATTTATTCAGCATTTTTCAATGAATGATGTACACCATATTCAGGTTTCCAGTTTCTTCTTGAAAGACTAATGAAAGCACTTGAAATAAATATTGAAGAATACATACCGCTAATCAAACCAACAATCAAAGCCAAAGAGAAATCTTTGATTGAACCAGTTGTGAATATGAAAAGTGAAAGAACTGCAAACAAAGTAGTTACAGTTGTCAAAACTGAACGAGTAAATGTATCAGACAAAGACTTGTTCAAAATTGTTTTGAAATTTTTAGCTTCAGTCATAATCTTCAAGTTGTAGCGGATTCTATCCAGAATAACTACAGTAGCATTGATTGAGTAACCTACGATTGTAAGAACTGCAGCCAATACTGTAACTGAAAATTCCATTCCTGACCATGTAATAAATGTAAGCATAATCAAAACATCATGAAGCAAAGCAATTACAGAACCCAAAGCAAAATCCCAATGGAAACGAATTGCAGCATAAGCCCAAATCAAAACGATAACACAAATAAACATCACGATAGATTTTCGTGTTGTTGATTTTGACATACCTGAACCAATAAAATCAGTTTTAACGATTGCAACATTTTCTTTTCCAAACTTGCTGTAAAGTTTTTCATTCACAGAAGATTGGAGTTCATTCTGTGCATCACCTTCATTAATACCCATGCGAATCTGGTAAGAAGCATCAGCACCAGAACCAAGCTGTTTGATTGCAATATTGTCTTCACCTAAAGCTTCACGAATATCATCGGTTGTGATTTCAGAAGTTCCGGCAGGATAAACATAAAGCGGTTCATTTGAAAGAACTGTAGAAACTGCAGAGTTCAAAAACAACTTTGTAGTATCATAAGAACCATTTTTTACAGTCATATTCACACCGTCAACCTTATTCACTTCATCAGCAAGCAAAGCAACTGTGTTGTAAACTGCAAAATTAAATGAACGGGTTTCATTATTTGCACTTGTTCCTGTGATAACCAAATCCATCTGTCCTGCTGATAAATCCAAAGCAATTTTTGCAGCACCATCATAAGTGATTTCTGCAACTGGTTCAGCAACACGAACTTCTTCTATTAAACCAGGTTTAAAATCCAAACCAAAATTAATTCCTTTTGTAAAAAATCCTAGAATTCCAAAAAGAATAATTACAGCACTGATGATTGTACATGGGATAAAACCTTTATTAAAACTCATAGTTCTTTTCATTATTTAATCCCCCAACCAATACTAACTTTTTTTGCGTGTAATACATCTGTATCAAAATCGAACATTAATCTTGAAACAAACAAAGCAGTAAATACAGAAGAACAAACACCTATTGCAAGAGAAACAGCAAATCCCTGAATAGAACCAGTTCCAAGCTGACTTAAGAAAATTGCAGCAATAAATGTTGTGATGTTAGAGTCCATAATAGCCCAGAAAGCATTATCAAAACCCATTGAAATAGCAGCTGGACGACTCTTTCCTTGTCGCAATTCTTCTTTAATTCGTTCAAAAATCAAAACATTTGCGTCTACTGCCATACCAATTGTCAAAATCATACCTGCAATAGAAGAAAGTGTAAGTGTAAGATTGAATGCAGAAAGAACTGAGAACATGATGTAAAGGTTCAAAATCTGTGCAACAACTGCATTGATTCCCGATGCTTTATAGAAAATTAACATGAAAATCAAAATCAAACTCAAGCCCAAAATAATTGCCATCACACCCTGTTTGATTGCCTGTTCACCCAAAGATGCACCAATAACCTGCTGACTTTCTACTTCAAGAGGAACGTTAAGCCATGCTGTTTGAAGTACTTTCTTGATATTATTAGCTTCATCATAACTGAATCCACCAGAAAGTGAAACAGAACCACCTGTAATTGCACTTTGAATTCTTGCATTTGATTTAACTTTGTTATCGCTTACAATTGCAAGATTTTCACCGACATGTGCACTTGTAAAATCAGCAAAAATCTGAGCACCTTCATTATCAAGATTAAAGCAAACTTCAGGCTGATTTGTAAATTCATCTGCACGAACTTCAGCTGATTTTACATGCTGACCATCAAGTGCGATTTCTTTCTTTACAACAAGCCAGTCAACACGTTCGTCAAGGCCATATTCATCTTTTGTATAAACGCCAAAAACTTCGCAATCTTCTGGTATAATAGAAGAATCCATCAATTCACCGGCAGCATTGAAAGTTGTAGCAGGATGCTGTGCATAATAACTCTTGAAAGCAGCAGTTGCACTGTCATCAACAAGACGGAAATTCAAAATACCTTTACCCATAATCAAAGTATTGATTGCATCTGCCTGTGCAGCACCAGGAATTTCAATATAAATTCTGTCATCACCCTGCTGACGAATTACAGGAGAAGTAAGACCAAATTTATCAATTCTGCTTGAAAGATTTTCAATAGCATTAGCCATTGCTTCTTTTTTAAATTCTGCTGTATTTTCAGAAGTAACCTGATCTCCCATTGAAGTTACAGCTGCATCCAAATCTGCCTTAACGATAATATTCATACCGCCAGACAAATCAAGACCAAGTTTTACAGAATTTTCGTAATATTTTTTTGCCTTTAAAATCTGATCACGATAGCGAGTCTGAAAAATATTCATAAATTCAAGTTCGCTGTCATAAGCAGAAACTACATCTGTCAAAGTTAAAGCAGAAGGAACTTTTTTATCCAGAACTTTGTAACGTGCTTTAACATCCTTTTTTATCCATGCTTTATCTTCTGGAAGAAGTGCTGATGAATCTTCTGCTAGCAAAGCTTTAATTTCACGCACATCTTCTGCTGCCATAAGTTCTGCATAAGTTTTAATGTTTTCTGTAGAACCTAGAGCAAGCTGCTGCATTTCCTTTGGTGTTCTTGCGTACCAACTGATTGAAGGCCACAAAAAAACAAAACAAAGTGCCAATACAACAAGAAGAACTACTAAACGAGTTCGTTTGTTCATTTTTTGTTACTCCGAAGTTTTTTTATTTATTTTCTGAAGTTTCTGATTCAGCTTCTGAAGATTCAACTTTTTCGTTTTTTTCTTCTTTTACTTCTTCTTTAGCTTCTTCTTTCACTTCTGATTTCTTATTTTTTTTTGTTGATTTTTTAGCAGCTTCTTCAGCAAGTTTTGCTTTTTCAGCTTCTGTTAATTCAACGCTTGAAATAGCTGTGCGGTTGAATTCAATTTTGCAATCATCATCAACTTTTACGATTACAGTTTTTTCTTTTACTGATGAAACCACACCGTGAATTCCACCAATTGTAATAACTTTATCACCTTTTTTAAGTGCATTAAGCATTTTTTCTGTTTCTTTTTGCTTTTTATTCTGTGGACGAATTAAAAAGAAATAGAAAATAACGATGATTAATAAAAATGGAAACAAAGTTCCAAGCAGGGAGCCTGAAGCAGAAGGTGCAGAACCGGCAGCCTGCAAAAATGGGATAAATGTCATATACTTTTCCATCCTAGAGTTTTAAAATTTGATTATAAAATCAGTTCTATAATTATATCATTATTGATAATAGTTTTCAATGAAATATTTATGTTTTATATATTTTTTTTGTAAGATATAAAAAGATAAAATCAATTTATTCTGAGTGGCTGAGCGGGAAATTAACTTTTTACGGAACCATTTTGGTCAAAGCTTCGTTTAATTTTTTTAAAGAATTGTTGTTAGGATTAATTGCAACTACCTGCCTTAAATAATACTGCGCTTTTCTGTAATCCTGTTTTTCAAAATAAATTTCATACAATCTGAAAAGGGAATCACTGTTGCGCGGATTCATACTCAAACTTGAACGCAAATCTGCCAGTGATTTTTCCTCTGAAACCTGCAGAAAACTTCTTACATAAAAAAGGTAACTTTTCATTTTTTGATTTGCCTGAGCCAGAAGGGAATCAATATATTTTATAACAGCATCACGGTTACCAACCTTTGAATAAGCAAAAACATACGCCTGCAGAACTGTTTCATCATCTGGATATTTTACAAGTTGAGATTTAGCAAAATCAAAAGCTTCATTATTTTTTCCAAGTCTCAAGCAAATTTGGACAAATTTTCCAACTATTTCTACAGGATATTTTTCTGTTTCTATTATTTTACAGCAAATTTTATACGAATCATTCCAGTTTTCGCGTTGAATCAGAGCATTTAACGAATAAACCATTGCTTCTATATTATCTGGTTCTTTTTGCAGAACTTTTTCAGTAAGCTGATCAGCATATTTTCCTGCAACTGGAGAATCTGTAATAGAAGAAATTTTTGCTGCAATCATCAAAACTTGAGTTTCTTCTGGATAGAGTTGAAGTGCCTTTTCAATTGTTTCAGTTGCCGCTGTTGTATTTTTACTCCAGTCAAGTTGAATTCTCGCTCGCAAAATCAAATAATCCAAAGATGTATCATTTTGACGGGCATAAACATCCAAAAGCGAAACAGCTCTGATATAATCATTTTTTTCTACAAGAATTTTTGCACGAAATAAAAGAAAATCAAGGTCATTAGGATTCTGCTGCAAAACTCGGGCAACCAGAAGTTCCGCACTGTCATAATCTTTTAATTCAAAGGCAATATAGGCTTTTTGTTTTAACACCTGAATATTTAAATTCTGAGGGTCAAGTTCATCAGCTATTTTTTGTGCTGATTCTAAATTTCCAGTTTTATACAAAAGATTGCTGTAACACAAAAGAATTTCTTCTGTTTTGGGAGACGAATCATAAGCAAATTTCAAAAATGCAAGTGCTTCATTATATTTTTCCTGTTTTTGTAAAAGTACTCCCATAAGATAATGCGCCAAAACAGAATTCTGATTTAATTCCATTGCTTTTTGAATTGCATTCCGACAGTTTTCCAAAATTTCTTGATTTGTATTATTGATTTCTTTTGATTGTGCAATAACTGGACTCAAAAGCACCAAAGCAGGCAAAATTGTGGAGAGAAAATCCACATCGCCAGTACTGGAATCAAAAACTCCCTGTTTTGCTGAATTTATTGCACCAATATAAGGATTTTCAATATCAGTTACAGGCTGTTCCCAAGTAATTTTTTGAGAAGGCCACACAATTTTCATGATTTGAACTGCAATGGAAATCAAAACTTTTTCATTTTCTTCATATTCTTCCGAAGATTTTTTTATCAACTGCATTGCATTTTTCAATGATTCTGGAGAACCGTTTTCGACTTCCTTAACAATTTGTTCATCAATTTTATAAAAAAAAGTTCTCTTTTGTGCAGGAAGTTTTACAGCCTGCCCATCAATAATTTCTTCATTAATTAACTCGATATTTTCTTTATTTTCCTGTTCCTGTTGAACTTCTGTTTTCTGTTCTGTTTTTTTTGATTTTTTCTTTGTTTTTTTGGAGGCGCAAAAAACCTCACTGCCCAAAAGGACAATCATCAAAATGAGAAAAAAAAATTTTTTCAAAACATTTTTGGTCAAATCTAGCACCCAAATATTAAATGCGGTTATTTATCACCATTATTTTCTATATCCATAAAAGCATCTTCTTCATCAGAAAAAGTTCCAGTTTCTTCATCCATTACTATTAGTTCTTTATGTTTTCGTTGAAGCAAAAAGAATATAACAAGTAAAACTACAAGAATAGCTCCAAAAATCGGTCCAAAAAAACTCACAACTTCCATAAAAGTTTTTTTAATTATTTTGAAAGTAAAAAGTGAAAACCAAATTCCCATAAAAAAAAGTGTTGCAGCCGGAAAAAAGTATCCGAATTTTATTTTTTTGTATTTATAAAAACCAGAAATGAAAAGTGTAATTCCAGCGGTGCAAGTGTAAACAGGCCACAATTCTTTTAGTGAAAAAAGCGGATTGTATTTGGAAAAAATCTGCAGTAATCCCCAAAACAAAATCAAAAGTCCTACAAAAAAATGTGTCGCTCTTTTTGTTATTTTAAGTGAAAAAATAATAATCAATATGCCCAAAACCACCTGCGAAATCAGAAAAACGACAAAAAGAATTTCTATGAATTTTGGTGGTGTTACCAACATCGCAAAAATCGCACATAACACAAAAAGTGTGATAGCACTGGGGATTAAAAAATTTAATAACAGTGACTTTCTTTTTTCTTCCATAAGCAAATGAAACAAAGGTATTTTTATGTCTATATTTCTGCACAATCCGTGAATATATGCAGAAAACCGCCAATTTTATAAATTATTTCTAATATTATATAATACAAGGAAAAATTAATCTTTACAATAACTTATGTCTATGATAAATTCAATTTTATGAATTCTTCGAAAAATATATTTCTACTGGTTTTATTTGCGATTTCACTTTCATTGATTCTTTCCTGCAATCGGAACACTATAATAGAAGAAAATCAAAGAAAACTTAATGACAACCAGCAGGAACTTCAGCTAATTTTGGAAACTCAAACCTTAAACGAAAAACAACGGTATTCAATCATAAATCAGATGGCAAACAATCTTCTTGCAACAAAAGATTATCAGGAGGTAATCCTTTTTTTAACTGATTGGGTAGAAAACAATCCTGATGATATGTACAATTCATACTGGCTTTTGATGACTGCATACGCATATCTTTCGATTGGTGCAGAGCCTGTTGCTGAATATTATTTTGACAGGATTTTAAATCAATGTCAGGATTTACTTGTAAAAGGAAATTCAGTTCACTTTATGTGTCTACAGAATTTAATTCAAATTAGTAAAACGCCAGCGCACAGAATTAAATATTTAAATGAATTGATAAACAGATTTTCCAGTAACGTCAACATCACTGAATTATATTTACGTCTTGCTTTGGAATATGAAAATGACAGTCAATGGGATCAGGCTTTGAAAACATATTCGCTTTTTTTACAGCAGCCTGATGCAACAACAATTCAGATTCCAGGTGAACCTGATGCCTACAAAACAGCGCGTCATCTTGTGGATTTTAATAATTCTTCAAAAGATTGGACTTTCGAGAGCCTGCCGGCTTTGGAAGCTGCCGTAAAACGTGCTATCAGAAATTATGATTGGAAAACGCTTGATAAATATAAAGCAAAAGTAAACTTTTTCACAATGTCGTGGAAACAGGATGAAAATGATGCAAACTCTCAGGAAGACACTCCGATGGCTTCTTGGGCAAGGGGAAAACGAATAAGATACAGCGAAACTCTAGACGAAGCTTCGAATCCGAATGAAGCATATTTGCGCACTTGGGGATGGAATACTTACGTTCCAATTTTCTATTTTTATTTTAGAAAAATTGATTTTCCTGTAGATCCTGATATTCATGGAAACTGGGAATGGGCCGGAATCTATTTAGGAAACAAACTCTAATGTATTTAAAAAAAACTATCTGCCTTTTGATTTTTATTTCTCTTTTACAATTTGTTTTTTCTGAAGATTCAAAATCACAGGAATGTACAGATGAAAAACCTCAGCAGATTGAACTTGAAGATTTATTAACAGAAACAAATCTTGATGAAGAAACTTTGAAACAGGAATTAATGGATGAAGCAAAACTAAATAATGATGAAAAAAACAGCCGAAATCAATTTGAAAATAAAAATCTAACTGAAAACGGAAAACTAAGCGAAAATCAAGAGTTGAGTGAAAACGAGGAAAATAACAATCAAAAAATAATTCAGAAAATTCCACTTTCTTTTATAACTGAAGAAATGCTTGCACGGCCTGAAGTGGAAAAATTCCGCCGTCAATATTTAAATGAAAAATGGCTTAAGCATCTGTACAATGTTCTGGAGTCTGCAATGGAATACAGACTTTACGTTCGAAAATCCGTTCATGATAAAAATCTTCCAGAAATTTTAGAATATCTTCCAGTTGTGGAATCTAATTATAAAACAAGTGCGAAATCAAAATCAGGTGCAATCGGAATGTGGCAGTTTATGGCTAACAGCGTTTATCCTTTTTTGGTTTTGGATGATTTTGTGGACGAACGGCTTGATCCATGGAAATCTACGGAAGCTGCCCTCAAAAAACTTACTGAAAATTTCAATTATTTTAATGACTGGCTCATTGCAATCGCCGCTTATAACTGCGGTGTCGGTGCAATGAACAAAATCCTGCGAAAAGCTGAAAAAAAAGATTTTTGGTATCTTGTGGATAAAAAACTTTTACCGCAGCAAACTGCAGATTACGTTCCAAAACTTATAGCAATTGCAGATTTGGCTGTGAACAGCGAATACTATCAGATAAATCTGCCAAATCACAATAAAGAATACGAAATGCTTATCAATGAAAAAAACGGAAATTTTGATTATATAATAGTAGAAAAAGCATATTCTTTAAAACAACTTGCTGCTGAAATGAGAATGGATTATGACACTTTAAAAAAACTTAATCCATCTTTTGTGCGTGGCATGACTTATCCTGTAAAAAAATCTGAAATCAGGCTTCCTTTGGGAATGAAAAAGTCGGCAGAAGATGCAATTGCAAAACTCATTCCAATTGATTTTCCTTTTAAATACACAGTTGAAAAAGGCGATTCTCTTTGGTCTATATCAAGAAAATACAAAGTCAGCATTCAGTCAATCTGCGATTTAAACGACATTCGGGAAAATGATATTTTGAGAATTGGAAAAACACTTTACATTCCTGCAAAATAAGCCGATAGTTTAATTAGATTGATTCCGAAATTTAAGGATTTATTTTATGATTATTAATAATATAGATAAAAAAATTCCTGTCTTTTTGATTATAACTTTTTGCTCCATTTTTCTTTATGCACAAAAAATTCCTGTTATTGAAGCTGTGAGTTCCATAAATTGGATTACAAAAGAATTCAAAACAGATTTTACACTTGATGCACAAAAAGCTCAAATCAATATGCCTTCTGGAAAAAAAACTGCTTCCGCCCGGATTAAATCAAAAATAAATCAACTGACTCAACCTGCCCTGCTTTCACTTTATGAAAATTCTCAAAAAAAACTTTCAGATTCTGTGATTGATGATGAATTAAAACTTCCTGATGTTTACGATTTTATTCAAAGCGGATATAAAACTCCAGATGTGTTCACTCAGGATTTAAAAAAGCTCCAGACAACTAATTCCACAAATATTCTGGAACTAAATGAACTTCTTATCCACCATAAAAATGAATATACTCCGCAAAAACCAATAAATTACACTCCTTCCAGAAAATTTACTGGAATTATCATTGATGCTCGGGGAAGTCTGCCTGTTCACGGAGAATACGTTTCAAGTGAAACTGCAGCCTGTTTTTTTCCAACAGTTTGGGATGAACAGATGAATGTCGTTTTGGAAAAAAATCTGGTTGTTCCGGAAATCGCAAAAAATAAAGGAATAATTCAATATCATTATTCTGACAACACTGCTGAATATGAAAATATTGTGGGAATTGACCCGCTTTACATAAAGGCAAAAAAAGTGTTTGGGCGAAACAGAACTGACCCGATTATTTCACAAAAAGATGCATTAAAAATTCTCACAATTCCAGAGAATGTAAAACTTTTGCAGGAAGGAAAAGTTGTCATTCTGCTCGATAAAAAAAATCTCATTTACGATATTTCAATTCCGCAGAAAGACAATTCTTATTATGTAAAATACAACGCAGTCAAACAGTATTTCTACGAAAACAAAGTTCCAGGCATTACAGTTTCTGATTCTATTGACGGAATTCTTTTTTCTGTTGATTTGAAATTTTATCCAGACTCTCCTGAACTGCTTCCTTCTGAAAAAGTGCGCATTTCTTTGATTGCTGAAAACTTAAAAACACTGCTTTTAGATGACGGTTACACAATTCTGGTTGAAGGTCATACTGCAGATGTAGGAAAACCTGTCGGTCAGCTGAATCTTTCGATTGAACGAACTAAAACTGTCAGAGATGCACTTGTGGCTGAAGGAATTGATAGCGAACTGTTTACATACAAAGGTTATGGTGGCACAATGCCAGTCGCACCAAATGACACAGAAGAAGGCCGTGCGCAAAACCGTCGTGTAGACATTACAGCAAGACCTAGAGCTACTTACATTCAAAGAGACTGGCAGTAATTACGTTTATTCAGATTTTTTCTATTCATCTTTGATAATCACAAGAGATTTTTCCTGATATTTTGGAAAAAAGCGTTTTTTTGAACCAGTTTCAAATGTGACTTCAATCAAAAACTCGCTTCCGCTTTTTTTCGTCGAAGTTATGTATCCGTAACCGTAATCATCATTGAAAATTCTCGTTCCAGTTTTCCATTTTGCAGCAAGAAGGGAAACTTCATCATTTTCAAAATCATCATCATAAAGACTTCTGCCTTCCGACGAACGATTATTTCCAAATCCAAAAGGCTTCACTCCAATCGCTGTAAATGCAGGTGCCGCTTCTTTTATAAATGGACTTGGAGTCATGATTTTCCAACCTCCGTACATACAGCGTTTTGCAGCAGACGTAACATAAAGTTCATCCTTTGCACGCGTAATTCCCACATAAAAAAGCCGCCGTTCTTCTTCAAGTTCGGCACCGGTTTTTGTTTGCCAGGGAAAAACACCTTCTTCAAGGCCTGTAATTACAACTTTTTTATATTCCAGACCTTTTGTATTATGCAAAGTGATAAGCGTTACAGCATCGTCATTTTTGCTGTCATTCTCAGCAGCCAAAGTTCTATCCAAATTAATTGCATCTAGAAAATCAAGTAAACCTTGCATTGTACATGGATAGGCAACTGCACTGTTTACAAGTTCTTCGAGGTTTAAAACTCTTGTTGTACCGTCAATTTCATCGCCAGCTTTGTGATATTCTTCAAGTCCAGAATCTTTGATGATTTTTTCCACAAAATGAGAAAGTTTTTTTGATTCATCAAAACAGTCTTTCAAATTATCAAAAATCTTTACAAAATCACGGATTCCATCCTGAGCTTTTTTAGAAAAACTTTTTGCCGTTTCTTCTGCAGTTGCCAGAAGATTTTTATAAACAGGATTATTCTGCTCGTCAAGGACAACAGCATTTTCCATTATTTTGTCCTGTGTTTTTTCACCAATACCTCTGGTTGGTTTATTGATAACACGCCTGAACGAAATTTCATCCTTGGGATTTGCAAAAAGAGAAATATAAGAAAGTGCATCGCGGATTTCTTCGCGTTCGTAGAACTTCAGCGAACCGACAACAACATAAGGAATTTTTCTGCGCAGAAATTCTTTTTCAAAAACGAGAGACTGCGCATTTGTTCTGTACAAAATTGCCCAGTCTGAATATTTACCTTTTTTATCAGAAAGAGATTTTTTTATCAAATCACCAGCAAAAATTGCTTCGGCATTCTGGTCAGGCAAAAACGCAATAACTGGTTTTCCACCTTCACCGCGCTGTGAAACAAGATTTTTTCCAAGCCTGTCCTGATTTTTTTTCACTACAATTTCAGCTGCCTTTAAAATATTTGCAGTTGAACGATAATTTTTTTCCAGACGGATAATCTGAGTTCCTGGGAATTTTTGCGGAAAAGTGAGGATATTCTGAACTTCAGCACCGCGGAAATGATAAATTGACTGGTCATCATCACCGACAACACAAACATAACTATCATTTCCATTTTCAATTCCAGAAATCTTCTGCAAAAGTCTGTATTGTGCAATATTCGAATCCTGGTATTCATCAACCATTACAACTTTAAACCGATTATGAATGTAACTTGCAATTTGAGCATCATTTTCCAACAAAATAGTCGGTAGCATAATCAAATCACCAAAATCAGCATTTCCAGTAGCTCTGAGCCTTTTTTGATATTCAAAATAAATCTGATTGATATCGAATTCACTTCCCAAAAATCCTAAATCATCTTCCGGGGTAAGGCAATAGTCTTTTGCCAGAGAAATTTGATGAGCAGCAAGTTTTACTTCTTTTTTTGAAAGCGATGGAACTGCTTTTTTGAGGATTGTTTCCATATCATCATCGTCATAAACGGTGAAAGACGGCTCAAGTCCTGCTGCTTCGTAATATTTTCGTAAAAACCATGAACCAAATGAATGGAAAGTTCTGATTTGCGAAGATTCCGCCCTGCTTTCCAGCTTGATTGCACGCTCTTTCATTTCGTTTGCCGCTTTTTTTGTAAAAGTCACAGACAAAATTGACCATGGTTCTATATTTTTTTGTGAGATAAGATATGCAATTTTTGTTGTGATTACGCGAGTTTTTCCAGAACCAGCACCAGCGAGAATCAGCAAAGGAGAACCTTCGTGTTCAACGGCTTGCCTTTGTTCTTCGTTTAACAAATCCAGATATTGTGAAAAATCATTTGTTTCTGACATTTTATCAGTTTAATTTATAACGTAAATTTTCGCAATTGATTTTGAGGGAATTCCTTGACAATTTTTTCAAAACGCGAATCCAAATCTACGCCTGTACTTGCAATAATTTTTACGCAGACAACATTTCCAGGTTTTACAGCCTTTTTATGTTCCTCACAATCCAAATCATAGCGGATAACAACACAGCCATCAACTTCAGGAGCCTGAAACCATGCACGCCCGATTGCAAGACCTTCTGTTTCATCATTATCAGAATTTTCAAAAGAAGATTCGTTTTCTGCGGAAAGCGGCATTTTTGTTTGAACGGAATTTATGATTTCTTCTATTAAAACATCAAATTCTTTTCCAACATAACTTTCCAATTTTTTTGAAGTTATTGATGTCTGCAATTCTTCCAAAGCTTCAGCACGTTTTTTTGCAATTTTAGCTGGAATGCGCGGCTTCATATCATAAGCTGGAGTATCTTCTTCACGGCTGTAAGTAAAACATCCTGACCAATCTGGCTGAATAGTTTTCAAAAAATCATAAGTATTATCTGCGGCTTCCTGAGTTTCACCTGGAAATCCCGTCAAAAAAGTGGTTCGCAAAACTGCGTTCGGTAATTTCTGCCTGATTTTTTCCACAAGATTCTGATACTGAATTTTGCTTCCAGTTCTATTCATAGAAAGGATGATTTTATCATCACCACTTTGAAATGGAATATCAAAATAAGGGACAAACCTTGAATCTTTCTGCATTGGTTCCAAAATATCTTCTGAAAAATGATCTGGATGAATATAAAGCGGACGGACTATAAAATCGCCTGAAATTTTTGAAATTTCTGAAAACAAAACAGAAAGAGGAGATTTTACAGGATTATTTTGAATTAAAGAATCGGAAAAAGACTGTTCAGTTCCATAAGCAGCCAAATCCTGCCCAATCAGATTGATTTCATAAATGCCGTCTCGCACAAGCGATTTGATTTCTTCGATAATTTCCAAAACAGGTCGGCTTCGCAGTTCACCACGAATCAAAGGAATGGCACAAAAAGAACAGTGATTTGAACAGCCTTCCGTGATTTTTACAAATGCAGAAGCTGGAAAATTGAAAAGGACAGGACGTTCTCCTCCGCAAACACCTTTCTGCTCAAAAGTCTGCACAGAACGACCTTCATTCTGCACATTTTTCATAAATTCAACAATTTTTGATAAATCACCGTTTCCAAAAACACCGTCAATTTCTGGCATGGAATCGTAAAACAGTTGTGCGTAACGTTCTGCAAGACAACCTGCCAGAATAATTTTCGCATTCGGGTATGAATTTTTTATGGAATAAACAGCATCAATTGATTCTTTTTTTGCAGATTCTATGAAACCACAGGAATTCACGATGATAAAATCAGCCTGCAAAGGATTTTCTGTTAATTCAAAACCATTTTTTATTAAAAATCCGGCTAAAATTTCGCCGTCTGTCTGATTTTTTGCACAGCCGTGCTGGTCAATGAAAAATTTAGTCAAGTTCAATTACCACCAGTTTATATTTTCCATCAGTATCTTTTATCCATTTGATGTCTTCGACCATAATCTGACCGGCAACACCAATATCCAAATCAAAAGAACGTGAATCTGCAATAATTGTCATTTTTACAGTGTTGTTATTAGAAATCCAAAGACGAATTCCATTTCGTGCAGTTGCTGTGAAAACCTCTCCGCGAGTAAAATAAGTTTCCACAGAATTTGAATTGTCAACTTTATCACGGAACAAACATGGACCTCTGAAACTTGCATTCAAAGTAAATGGATAAGCTCTGTTATCTTCCAAAATTACTTTATAAGGATGTTTTGTTTTGATTTCACTGACGTTTGGAATATCTTTCATTTCTGTAGCTGCAACATCGCGGTTTGTTCCCTGACGCAGAAGCACGCTGATTTCAGCACCACGTTTTTCATCAGTAGCAGAAATGTCAGATACATAAATAATCATGTCTGAAACATTGTCGCCATCAATATCAAGTTCAGACTCTTCTGCCAAATCAACATAAAAAATGCCTGAAGGCGTATCAATTCCAAAGGAAGACAAAGTGTCGCGCACTGTCAGAATTATTTTTCCATCGCCTTGAGCTGGAAGTAAAAGCTGATCTCCTTTGTAAACACGTTTTACAAATTTTGTTTTATCAATTTCATATTGATTTACTTTCGAATTTGCAGAAACGACAACTTCAGAATCATTATTATCTTTTTTCTTAGTTAAAAGCATGATAGAAATGGTTGTAACCAGAATCACAAAAATGGCGATAGGAATGATAAAAGGAAGCATCTTTTTTGATGATTTTTTTTCATAAAGACCTTCAGGCAACGGCGATTCCTGAATCTGCTTATTGTGATAAAGTTTCAGTACAAAATCAGAATCAAGTTCAAGATAATTAGAATAGTTTTTCAAAAAGCCTACAAGATATGCTTCTCCAGGAAAGACTGACGAATCTTCGTTTTCCAAACCTTCAAGATAACGTTTTTCTATAGAAATTTCGCGACTAATTTTTACTAAATCAAGATTTTTTTCTTCACGAGTTTTGCGAAGAAGATTTCCATAGCTTTCCATTCTTTACTACTCCGAATAAAGGAAATTATTATAATTATTTGCAGAAGACGGCGCATCATAAATAAAACGCTGATCTGTAATTCCCTGATTTAATTCATAATCATAAAAATTAAAAATAAATTCTTCACCTTTTGGAGTAACGGCTTCGATTCTGCGGATTAATTTAGTCTGCTCATTAACAGAAAGTTTTATATATCTGAATGCTTCAGAAGCACTTTTGCGTGACAAAATAAATTTTACTACCATTTCATCAGAACCTTCTTCCAAAGGCTCAGCATTCTGCCCCGTTTCGTAAGCGACAGTATAATATCTTGTCATCAAGGAAAGACCTTGAGGAGTTGTCATGGAAACAGCATTATTTGAACTTTCAGGATTTATCTGCTGCTGCAAAACTGCTGCCGATTCAGGAAGATAAATCGTAAGCATATCACCATTAAAACAGATAACCTGCTCCTGAGGATTTGTATAATCCAGGCGAAGCAAATCTGGACTTTTAAAAGAAAGTTTTCCAGCCGTTTCGATTTTATCCATTTTGATTTCAAAATTAACTTCGTAATCTTTTATAGTACTATAATATTCTGATATCGTTTTAAAATATGCACTTGCTGTGGTAATTCCCTGTGCGAAAATCATTGAACAAAAAAATAATGCACAAATACTCAAAAAAATCTTTTTCATATCTGTGCATTATATCGTGATTTTTATAAATTGTCTATGAATACGCAAAAACACTTCAGATAAATTGTAAACTTGAAGAAATTTTCGTCTTACGAAAGATTTTGTTCTGCATTTTCTGTAGACGACGATTCCGCATTCTCTGTTTGATTTTCATCAGTTTTCTGAGAATCTTCAGTTTTTTCAGAATTCTCTTCCTGTTTTGATGATTCTTCAAGCTGCTTACAGTGCATTTCACCATTTACAATTTCATAGAATTCTTTTCCGTCCATTGTTTCAATTTCCATAAGGCGGTTTGCAATATATTCAAGCAAATCTTTGTGCTCTTTCAAAATTTCCAGAACATGATTGTAACGTTCTGCCATAACTCTTGCGATTTCACTGTCAATGTAATTCTGTGTTTCTTCACTGTATTCACGAACAAGGCTTGGTTCTCCGCCACGATTTCCAAGAACACCTTTTCCAAGTGTCATATTTTTAAACTTTTCTGACATTCCAAAATCGGTAATCATGCGTTTAACCATTTCGGTAGCACGTGCGATATCGTTTGAAGCACCGGTTGAAATATCACCAAGTATAATTTCTTCGGCTGCTCTACCACCAAGACAGCAGTCCACTTCGTTTATCATATCTTTATATGTCAAACAGAATTTTTCTTCCTGTTCTTCGCGATACTGAGTAAATCCACCGATTCCATGAGAACGAGGAACAACTGTAATTTTGTTTACAGGTTCGTGATCTGGTGTGTAAGCAGCTACAAGCGCATGACCAGTTTCATGAACAGAAGTTAATCTCATCTGCTTTTTGTTATCTTTTCGCGATTTTTTCTTTAAACCGATGCTTACTTTATCGATTGCTTCATTAAAATCTTCCATCGTAACTTTTTTGCGCTTATTTCTGACAGCAAGCAGAGCAGCCTCGTTAACAACGTTCGCCAAATCAGCACCTGCAAAACCTGTTGTTCCATGTGCAATAGATTCAAAATCAACATCAGAATCAAGTTTTACATTTTTCGAATGGATTTTCAGAATGTCTTCACGACCTTTTACATCAGGTTTTTCAACAGGAACCTGACGGTCAAAACGCCCCGGACGCAAAATTGCAGGGTCAAGAACATCTACACGGTTTGTAGCCGCAAGAATAATCAAACCTTTATCATTATCAAAACCATCCATTTCTACAAGAAGCTGGTTCAAAGTCTGTTCACGTTCATCATTACTGCTAAAGCCATTTGAACGACTCTTTGCAAGCGCATCAATTTCATCAATAAAAACGATACACGGAGCTTTTTCACGAGCCTGTTTAAACAAATCACGTACTCGAGAAGCACCAACACCTACAAACATTTCAACAAAGTCAGAACCAGAAATGCTGAAGAATGGAACACCGGCTTCTCCTGCAACAGCGCGGGCAAGCAAAGTTTTACCAGTTCCAGGATCACCAACAAGCAAAACGCCTTTTGGAATTTTTCCACCGATATCAGTATATTTTTTTGGTGATTTCAAAAAATCTACTACTTCAACAAGTTCTTCTTTTGCTTCGTCCACACCTGCTACATCAGCAAAACGAGTTTTGATTTTTCCTTCGCCAACGACTTTTGCACGACTGTTTCCGACTGTGAAAATACTGCCGACACCACCGCCGCCTCCGCCCATTTTGCGGAACAGGAAGAAATAAAGCAGAAAGATGATTCCAAACGGAATAATCAGATTAATGAGAAGCTGCAGGAAATAATTATTTGATTTTTCAGCAACTTTATATTTTACATTTTTCTCATCGAGCAAATCCAGTAGTTTTTGTGTGATGATTGCAGTGGTCTTGTACTGAAGTCTTGAATCTTTTACACCGCTGAGTTTAATTCCTTTTGCATTATCATCTTCTGGAAGTGAAAAATTCGAATAACCAATCAGATAGTTTTCGCCAATTACAACTTCAACAATTTCGCCAGAGGAAATCTTATTTTTGAATTCAGAATAATCGATAATTTTTCCACCAGATTTTTGCGAAGCAAAAAAGTTCAGTACAATCATAACAAGCAATGCAATTGCAAGAATTGTGAAAAACAAGCTGAAAGAGTTTTTCTTTTTATTTTTGTCATCATCATCTTTGTTAGAATTATTTTTTGGACCTTCAAACTTAAAAAAGTTGAAAGGATCGTTTTCATTATCATTAGAATCTTTTTTTGTTCTTTTTTCTTTGTCCTGATTTTCTGCCATAACTTTTTCCTAAAATATTTTATTGCTTTATATAATATAGTAAAGATTTGTTTTTTTTTCCACTTATTTTCTATTTAAATTTTGCAGAAATAAATAAAAATTTGTTAAAGTTTTTTTTTAATTTTCCGACAAACAAAGAGAAGTAAAATAATATAGATTTGGGAAAATTTTGTATGGGAGGTGCGCCTCCTGCGCAATCGCTAACGCGAAGTTTTATGGGAGGAAAAAATTAATATGGCTTATCAAAACGCATATTCTGCTTATCAGAAAAACAATGTAAGCACTGCAAGTCAAGGTCGTCTTGTTGTTCTTCTTTATGAAGGTGCTGTAAAACATCTGACAGCTGCAAAAAATCTGTTCGGGCCGGAAAATAAACTAAAACCGAATCAAATCGAACAGTTTGGAATTCACATTCAGAAGACACAGGCAATAATTACTGAACTTCAAGTTTCTCTTGACATGGAAAAAGGCGGCGAAATCGCAAAAAACCTGATGTCGCTTTATCTGTTTTTTAATGAAGAACTTATGTCTGCGAACATCAATCAGGATAAAGAAAAAATTTCTTCAGTTTTGAAAATGATGTCTGATTTGGCTGATGCTTGGCGCACGATTGCAAACAGTACGGCAAACGCTCCTGCTACAAAAGTTCCAAACGCTGTAAATATTGTTGGGTAGACTGATTTTCGGGTTTTAAACCGTGGCAAGGATAGTAGGGGCGCCAAAGGCGGCCACTGGACTGAGCGAAGCGAGGGAAGCGGCTGGAGCGATAGCGGAACCCCGGATAGCCTGTTTTTTGCGAAGCAAAAAGCCACCCAAAATATAAAAAAACTTGATGTTTGAACACTCGATAAACTAGAGGATGCTCCCTCGGAGGAATATATGGAAAAAATTACACAGGAAGAACTTAATGAAAGAGTTGCCATACTCAAAAGATTCAGAAGTTTGCTTGAACAGCAAAGAAATAAATTTAGAGAATATCTGACAGTTTTAGAAAAACAACAGGATTCTATCAATGATGAAAATACTGAAAAACTTCTTGCTCATACTGAAATTGAACAGCAGGTTGTGAAAAATCTTTCTAATCTGCAAAAAGTGATTGTTCCAATGACAAAAATGTACAACTCCATAAACGGAAAAACTGATGCTCAGGAAGATCAGGAAATCAGCCGTATTCAGAACGAACTGTCTGATTTGCAGGCAAAAGTTCTCAAACAAAACGAAATCAATCGTGAATTATTACGTGTACATGTTGATATTTTGCGAAAACAGATTACAAATTTCAAAAATCCTTACAAAAATAATAGAAGTGTTTACGCAAACACACAAAGTCACAAAATAGCAACAATGGTTCAGGTAGAAGTGTAATTTTGAAGAATTCAAAACTTTTTCCAAAAAAAATCAGTTTTCTTGCAGCGTTTGATAAAAATTTTGTGATAGGAAAGTGCGGAAAAATTCCATGGAATTTATCAACAGAACGCAACAGGTTTAAACAGATTTGCAGCGGAAAAAAAATCATAATGGGACGAAAAAGTTTTGACGAAATAGGACACGCACTTCCCTACTGCACAATAATCATCGTTTCAAAAACACTCAAAACTGCACCAGAAAAATGCCTTCTAGCACAAAATCTAAAGCAGGCATTTTCTTTTTATGACAAAAACGAAGAAGTCCTAGTTGCAGGTGGTGGCGAAATTTATCATCAATTAATAGAAGAAACTTCAACAATCTATGCAACTTTAATAGAAGAAAACTACGAAGGAGACACTTTTTTTCCAAAAATTGATTTTTGTGAATGGCAAAAAAGCAATATTGAAAATCATGAGGAAAATGGCATAAAGTATCAATATTTTACTTTGACACGTAAGGCGCATCAATAGTAATCACACAATTTACATCATTGTACTTTTGCTTAATCGCCCCGCAAATCTTATTTTTCAATTCTTCATCAGACATTTTAAAATCAAAAGGCTTAACAACATCAAAAATCAGATTTGTGTGAGTGATGCCGGGAACCATTCTGACATCGTGAAACATCAATTCTGAACTGATAGCAGCAATTTCTTCTTTTACAGTTTTTTTCAATTCGATAAGGCGTTCATTTGATAAGTCAACAGGATCTGAATGAATCACAACATGACAATTAAATTTTTTAGCGATGTCAGCTTCTGCATTGTCGATAACATCATGCATTTCAAAAACATCCATATTTCCAGGAACTTCAGCATGAAGACTCACCATCAATCTGCCAGGACCATAATCATGAACTACAATATCGTGAACACCACAAATAGGCGCATGATTCATTGTTTCTTTTTCAATGGCATGCACAAAATCACAAGAAGGAGCAGCACCCAAAAGCGGTTCAATTGTTTCAACAGCAGATTCATACCCGGTTTTCATAATCAAAACAGCAACAATAATTCCGCCAATACCATCCACTGGAAGAGAAGTAAATCTTGAAGAAACAATGGAAATGATGACAATTACGTTAGAAATCATATCGGCAAGACTGTCTTTTGCAGTTGCCTCCATTGCTACAGAATTAATTTTTTTTGAAATCGAATGATTATAGATATACATGTAAAGTTTTATCAGAATAGCAAAAACCATGACGATAACAGGAAAAAGCCCGCCTTCCACAGGAGATGGATTTCTAATCGCATTTATAGATTCTTTCAAGAGTTCAAACCCCATCAATAAAACCAGAAAAGAAATGATTAATCCGGAAATGTATTCAAGACGACCATGCCCGAAAGGATGTTCAGTATCAGGTTTTTTAGCAGAAAGTTTAAATCCCAACAACTGAATCAAAGAAGAACCTGCATCAGAAAGGTTATTAAAAGCATCTGCTATCATTGCCACAGAAGCTGCAATAGTTCCAAAAATTATTTTAAGCAGAAACAAAAGGATGTTCAAAAAAATGCCGAAACCTCCGCACAAAATTCCATATTTCTGACGGACTGTCTGGTTTTCATAATTTTTAGAATCTTTAATAAAAATTTTAGCGAGCAAAGAAATCATTTATATTATCTCCAAGTCTGTATGCGGCAATTTCATTCAAAACGGGCAGACAACGCGGTTGCACACAGCAGACTATAAAATTCGAGTATAGGTATTTCAAAAAGATTTGTCAACAATGGTTTTTTGGTGTTTTTATATGCGTGATTGTAAGGGGAGGTCTGTCCCTGTTTTTTGAGATGAAATTGGGGACAGACCTTGCACACAGTCATTCGAGGTCTGTCCCTCATTTTTAGTACATTCCATCAACCAAGCATCAAACAAGGTTTGTACCCGCTTTGTTGCAATTTTATGGGGGTTTTTAAGGGGGATTGTTTTATCCCCCTTAGGAGAAGGGGTGGCGAGCAACGAAGTGCGAGACAGGGGAAGGCTTTCCCCCTCTTTAATAAACTAGGGACAGACCTCATTTTTCACACACCACACGGCCATAAGAAGTTTTCCCTATATTTTCTTTATTTCAAACGTTGTAAATTCAATATTTTTGTTTCAATTTTCTTTTTTTGTGATATACTTTCTTTTATGGAAAGAAAAAAACTTAATGGCGTTACGGTTCCTCTTGGAGCTCTTTTTACAAATGACAATCCGGTTATTGGAGAATTTCCTGATTTGAAACTGTTTGCTGATTTTTGCAAGAAGGCAGGATTTTCGCTTATTCAGCTGCTTCCAGTTAATGATACTGGCACGCAGAGTTCTCCTTATAGTGGGCTTTCCGCGTTTGCCCTTCACCCGATTTATATCCGCATAAATCAAATCGATGGTTTTCAAAAAATATATGATAATGATTGTGATTTTAAAAATAATTACGACAATTTTATGAAAAATCACAAATATTGTCTCCGATACAATTATGATGAAATTTTGAACGGTAAAATTGATTTGCTTAGAAAATTTTTTTCTTCAACTGATGATTTTAAATCTGGAATTCCGTCAAAAGACCTTTCTGCATGGATAAAAAATAATGAATGGGTAAAAACTTACGCTGTTTATAAATCTCTAAAATGGGATTACATGCAGTCTTCCTGGAAACAATGGAAAAAAGAGGACCAGAAAAAATCTGAAGCTGAAATTCTTGAACTTTGGGAAGATAAATCGAAGAAAACTGAACATTTATTTTATGCATGGGTTCAAATGATTGCAGACTGTCAGTTTTACGACGCTGTAAAATATGTTCACAATCAAAATATTTTGTTAAAAGGTGACATGCCGATTTTGATGAATGAAGATTCCTGCGACGCTTGGGCAAATCCTCAATTCTTTAATCAAAATCTCAGAGCAGGGGCTCCTGCCGACGGTGATAACGCTTTGGGTCAAAACTGGGGTTTCCCAACTTACAACTGGAAAAATCTTAAAAATGCTGATTACAGCTGGTGGAAAAGCCGTCTGAAAGTTGCTTCAAAATATTATGATGCTTATCGTCTTGATCACATTTTGGGATTTTACAGAATTTGGGCAATTCCTAGTGATGATGTAAATGCTTTGAACGGTCATACTGAGCCGTTTGCTTTTATCAAAAAAGATGAACTTTATGATTTGGGTTTTGATGACAACAGAATCAGATGGATTTGCGCTCCTCATATTCCAACTCATATAATAGAAGATATTACATGGAATCATGAACAGGCTCACAAAGTTCTTTCAAAATTCTGTAATCAGATTGGAAGCGAGGAACTTTGGCTTTTTAAACCTGAAATTAAAGGCTCAAAAACTTTTTATGAAGCTGATTTTTCGGGGCTTTGCCACCCGGATGCTGTCGGACGCATTCAAAATGTTCTTGTTGAATATTGGTCGAACAGAACTTTACTTGAAATTTCTAAAGATAAATACGTGCCTCTTTGGACTTATTCCCATTCAACTTCATGGCAAACTTTAAGTGATGATGAAAAAAGCAAACTTATGGAAGTTTTTGAAAAGCTCAATTCAAAAAATGAAAAACTGTGGGCAAAACAGGCTGATGAAATATTTACCGCAATCACCAAAAATCTTGATATGATTCCTTGTGGTGAAGATTTGGGTGTAAATATTGAATGTGTTCCAAAAGTGATGGAAAAACATGACATTCTAGGACTGCGTGTTGTTCGCTGGTGCAGAGATTGGGAAAAACCTGGTCAGCCTTATGTTGATTTCAAAGATTATACTCCGCTTTCTGTTACCACAACATCGGTTCACGATTCTTCTACTATCAGACAATGGTGGCAGGACGAAAAAGATTCAGCAAAAGCATTTGTTTTGGCTAATCCATCTTATTTTGGACTTAAAACAGATTTGTCAGATTCTGACCTGGAACAAAAAGCAATGGAAACTGCTCAAAAAGATTTTTCTACAGAAATTGCTCATGCAATTATGCACGCTAGTTTTTCATCTGCAAGTTTGTGGAATATCAGTCCTTTGCAGGATTATTTATATATGGAAGAAAAATATTGGCTTTCTGATGCAAAAGATGAACGAATCAACATTCCTGGAACGGTAACTTCATTTAACTGGACTTACCGTCTGCCAGCCAGTGTTGAAACTCTTTTGCAGGATACAGCATTAATAGAAAAAATAAAAAAATAAATTTTGGATTCAGCGCTTCCATGCGCCGCCACATAACGTGGTGAATAATAAACAACATATCAGGAGAAAATATGCAGATTTCTTACAATGAGTTTCACATTTCTAGAAAAGTTCGTACTTTGTGTGATTTTAATAAAGGTCTTTTTGCTTCAAGTGGAAATGTTGTTTTTGCAAACATGAAAAATGTTCGTGAATTTCAGACAATTTATAATGACTACATTCAGCAGACGACAGGAGATAAAAATCAGAAGGTTTCAGCAGGTCAATTAAACGCAATGGGATTGATTGATGAAATTCTTCATTATGTCTGTTTTGTTTTCCGTCGTGATAAAGAACCAGATTTTGCAAAGGAACTTCTTGCCTCTCTTGATGCTGAGTTTACACCTAAAGAAATCAATCAACTTCTGCTTGATTTTATGGAAGAATTTCCACCTGTTGAAGTTTTTCAGGAAAAATGTTCAACAAGTGAATATCTTCTGCGGAATGCGGTAGATGCAGGAACAGGAAAAGAACGTTCAAACCGAGAACAAACTTTGGAAGAAATGATTCTGCTTCATCTTGCAAACGAAAATCCAGCTTTCAAACCTTTCTTCCTGCTTTTCAGCGATACTTCGCTTGATGAAAAAAATGCAAATTATTCAAAGACATGGGCAAGCATTCAGAAATTTGCACAGTCAAAATCAAAATTCGGTCCTTTCAATCACGATTTAATCACAATGATGAGAGAACCAGTTGCATTTTCTCCAGACAGTCTCAAAGGTCAGCTCGAATACATCCAAAAATATTGGGATAAATTCCTTGGTGAATGGCTTAAACGCATTTTGACTGGAATGGACGCTATCAGCGAAGAAGAAAAAGCAAGCTGGCAGGGATTTGGTGGTGGCGACCTTCCTGACATGGTTCCATATTCTTTTGAAAACCTCATGAACGAATACGAAAGATTTAGTCCAGACAGTGAATGGATGCCAAACGTTATTTTGATGGCAAAAACAGTTCTTGTATGGCTTGACCAGCTTACAAAACAATACGGATATCCAATTACTCGTCTTGACCAGATTCCAGACCCGGAACTTGACCGCCTGCGCGATGAAGGATTTACAGGTTTGTGGCTCATTGGATTATGGGAACGCTCAAAAGCTTCCAAACGCATCAAACAGATTTGCGGAAATCCTGAAGCTGCTGCCAGTGCCTATTCTCTTTATGATTATAATATTGCTTCAAATATCGGTGGATGGGATGCTCTTGCAAATCTCAGACAAAGACTTTGGCAAAGAGGAATTCGTCTAGCTTCCGACATGGTTCCAAATCACACAGGAATGGACAGTGACTGGGTTATGAACCGTCCTGATTTATTTGTTCAGCGTCGTGATGCTTTAGGCTATTCATTTTCTAGTGAAAATCTTTCTCAGGATCCACGTACAAGCATTTATCTGGAAGACCATTATTATTCCAAAGATGATTGTGCTGTTGTTTTTAAACGCGTAGATAATCAGACTGGCGAAGTCCGCTATATTTATCACGGAAATGATGGGACTGGACTTCCTTGGAACGACACCGCTCAGATTGACTTTTTAAATCCACAGGCAAGAGAAGCTGTAATGCAGGAAATTCTGCACGTAGCCCGAAATTTCCCGATTATTCGTTTCGATGCCGCAATGGTTCTTGCAAAAAAAAGCATTCGCCGTCTGTGGTATCCAGAACCAGGTCATGGAGGTGATATTTATTCACGTTCAGAATATGCAATGACAACTTCTCAATTCAACGATGCAATTCCTAATGAATTCTGGCGCGAAGTTGTTGACCGTGTTGCAAAAGAATGTCCTGACACCCTTTTACTTGCCGAAGCATTCTGGATGATGGAAGGCTATTTTGTGCGAACTCTTGGAATGCACCGTGTTTACAATTCTGCTTTCATGAACATGCTCAAAAAAGAAGAAAATCAAAAATATCGTGATACTATCAAAAATACAATCAACTTTGATCCGCAGATTCTCAAGCGATATGTAAATTTTATGAACAATCCTGATGAAGAAACTGCAATTGCCCAGTTTGGTGACGGCGACAAGTATTTTGGTGTCTGCACGCTGATGATTACAATGCCTGGTCTTCCTATGTTCGGACACGGACAAATCGAAGGATTCACCGAAAAATACGGCATGGAATATACAAAAGCCTACAAAGATGAAAAACCAAGTCAGTATCTTGTGGACCGTCACTGGCACGACATTTTCCCGCTAATGAAAAAACGCTATTTATTTAGCGGTGTCGAAAATTTCCTTCTTTATGATTTGTGGGAAAATGGACATGTAAACGAAAATGTTTTTGCATATTCAAATGGCTGCGGAAATGAAAGAACGGTTGTCTTCTATAATAATAAATATGACAGAGCATCTGGATGGATAAAGCAGTCAGCACCGTATGCAGTAAAAACAGGAAATGGTGATGAAATCAAACTTGTTACAAGAAGCATTTCCGAAGGACTCGGTCTTACTGATGATGAAAATAAATTCTGCATTTTCCAGGAACACAGAAGCAGACTTTGGTATATCAGAAAATCAAGTGAGATTTGCCAGAAAGGAATGTTTGTGATTCTGAACGGATTTGAATATCAGGTTTTGATGAATGTTCAGGAAGTGACAGACGAAGCTGACCACAGATTCAGAATTCTTTGTGATTCTCTTGCTGGTCGCGGTTGTGAAGATATTGAATCAGCATGGCAGGAAATTATTTATAAAGATTTGTATGATGATTTGGAAAAATTTGCAGATGCTGCACTTCTTCCAATTGTAAAAGAACTCGAAACAAATAGCATTGCGTCACAAAAAACTGAAGGTTCTTCAGCCGAAGATAATGAAAAAACAAAAATCAAGAAAACTGAAAACAACGCAAAAAAAGTTTCTGTTTCCAAAATTAACAGAATTCTTACAGATGCAAAAGAAACTGCCGTCACATTCTATCAGACAGCACAAAGGTTTTCTTTGCTTGATGCCAGCGTAAAAACTCCATCTGATGCCGAAAAACAGTTTGCATTGTTCAAGAATAAAGTAAAACTGTTAGTTCAGATTCACAATGAAATTCTTCTGCAAAAATCAGAAACTGACTGTGAAACTCAAAAAGATGACTACAAAAACAAGTCAGATTGTTTGACAGTAAAATCAAAAAATCAGAAAGAGACAAAAGAAAAAACAGAAGCTAAATCTGAAAATCAAGAAAATCAGGAAAACCTTCAGCAATTACTTGAAAAAACAGAAATCCCACAAGATTTTGTAAAGCTTTTGATTGAAAAAGATGAAAAACTGGAATTACTTTTGCTTTGCGACGCACTTTGTGCAGAATATTCACAAAACTCGCTGGCAGACAAATGGAATCTTGGTAGAAAACTTAATTCATATTTGCAAAAAGATTTTGCTTACGCCCTGAAAAAACTGTTCAAAATCAGTCCACTTGGAAATTCTTCAAAATTACCAAAAAACAGCAAAAAAGTTGCTTTCGAAATAATTGATTTCCTTGTTCGCGGAAAATTTGCAAAGAATTTAAGTGGTGCAAATTATTTTGACGGAACTTTGTGGTTCAATAAAGAACTGCTTGAAGAAAATTTGAATCTTGTTTTTGCTCAGATGCTGTTAAATGCAAAAAAAACAAAACTGCCATCTGTATTTGAACTTTACAGAACAATCTGCAAAGCAAAAGACGAAGCAGAATATAAAGCAGAGCTTTTCGTAAAACCATTTGCGCCGGCTGGAAAAACAAAAAAGTCTGCTGCTGCAAAATCTGAGAAAACTAAAACAGAGAAAGGGAAAGAAAAATCATCTTCAAAAAAGAAAGGAAAATCAAAAAAATCTGAAAATTAATGCAGAGATTTAATGATTTCTTTCAATTCTGAAGCACTGGTTATCACTTTTTTTCCTGTTTCTGCATGGAGATGAGCCTTTTTGATGTTATCTGGCATCAAAGGCTCTTCTCCAACCACGTGGCGGCAATAATCACTTGAAAGACTCGGGTGATCTAAAGCCGTCAGAACAACACAAGACTCATCCTCACTTAAAACGTCACGACGTTCTTTTAGTGCTGCATAAGCTTTGGAAGTTTTTTCATCTGCAAACAAACCATATTTAATATACAATTCTTTTGAAGCCTTTTCCTGAGTTTCTTTATCAATCTGCACAGGATAAACAAAACTTCTCATCATCATTTTGTAGGAACTAAAAAAGTCTTCAAGCCTTTCAAGATTGGCAGGAACAGCAGGATTTGAGTTTCCGCGTTTATTCATATCCACAAAAGAATCAAGAATTATTGGATTTCCAGAATAATCAACAGTTAAGGATGGAGTTGACGGAATAATAAATCCGCTTACTGGCAAAGCAAAACGCCAGCTGTACAATCCCGCCATCAAAAGTCCATAAGTTCCAGAATCAACAGCATAATAAATATCAGAATTAGTCTTATTTTTAATCTGCGCAAAAGAATATGGAAAACAAAAAATCTGTCCTAAAAGCCGGCACACGTTTGTTGTATTTGCAACTGACAAATTGAATGTATTCACAAATTCTTTATCAGCAAAAACCTGAGATAAAGCAGATTTTATATTTCCTTCCGAACCTTCCATCTCAACAGGATAAATATTACCGCCGTTCCAGACAAAATCATTCTGTTCTAGACCACGAACTTGATTTTTCTCATAAACAAGAACTGCTTTAATATGTTTTTTGCCCCGCAATGCACAAGCCAAAGTTGCACCTAAATTTCCGTGAGTGTAATCAAGAAAAATCACATTGCCACCGGTTAATTGCAAAGTGGTTTCAAGATAAGAACAAAGATAAGAAACTCCAAAATCTCTGTGGCAGCCGGTAAATCCACCAGACAAATCCATAAAAAAAAGATTATTCTCAAGCTGAGAGATTTTTGGACTAAAACTAAATGCATCTGTAGCAATTTTTTCACAAATGATAGGAGAATGTTCATCTTTTATCAAAGCAGAAGTCAAAGAACCTGCAATAGATGTAAAAGATGTATTTTCATTAATATAATAAATCCAGCGGCGCATATCTTCAATAGAAGAAGGAACAAAAACTCCTCCATCAGAAGGATAACATTCTTTTACCGCCTGAGAAAATCCAACCGACAAATTTTTATTTCTTGTACTTGTAAATTTCATTTCTATAACTTAACCCAAATCAATTTAATCTTCAATTCCAGGAATAAATTTTTTTAACTTTTTTAAAAACATTTCCCCAGAAACACCTTCTTTCAAACACGCAAACATACAATTGTCACCCGCAACAGTTCCCAAAACTTCTTCAAAATTTAAATTGTCAATCGCATTGCAAACCGTATTTGCATGACCAGGAAAAGTTTTAATAACTACAATATTTCCGCTGTAATCAATACTGATATATCCACGCAAAAAATCCTGCACATAAATTGCTTCAGTTTCAGTGTTTTCACCTTCGTCAGGAAGCGCATACATATAACCATTTTGCCCGTCAGGAATTTTTCCCACTTTCAAAAGTTTTAAATCACGGCTCAAAGTTGCCTGCGTTACCTCAAAACCCTCAGCCAAAAGCAGCGACAGCAAATCATCCTGACTTTCAATAACATTATTCTTTATTAAGTTTTTTATAGCTTTTAATCTCGACTGTCTTTCTTTCATATTTACCTTTTATGCATATTTATACATAAAATATACAATTTTTCTGCATAAAAGACAAGAAAAAATAAAAAGGAAAAAAAGAGGGGGAAGTCTCCCCCTCGCTCCAGCAACAAGTTGCTTCCGCTACCCTCTCTGCGGGGACACCCCGCAACGCCCCGAAAAAAAATTAAGTCTAACATTTGATTTATCCATTATGATTTGATAATATGTCTTATGAATTTTCACGAAAACCCTTTAAAAATTTTTTTTAGTTACTATAAACCTCATCTTAAACTTTTCATTGCTGACATGATTTGCGCATTTTTAATCGCAGCAATAGACGTTGCATTCCCGATGTTTTCACGATATGCACTTGATGTTCTCATTCCAAACAGAAATCTTCGCATTTTTACATTTTTTATTATAATTCTGGGCGGAGGCTATTTTCTACGCTGGTTATGCAACTGGTTTGTAAACTATTGGGGACACATCTTTGGAAACAGAATTGAACAGGATATGCGCCGCGATGTTTTTTCACATCTGGAAAAACTCCCCTTTTCATTTTATGACACAAACAGAACTGGAAAAATAATGGCACGTGCAACTACAGACCTTTTTGAAATCACAGAACTTGCACATCACGGTCCAGAAGATTTTTTTATAGCCATTTTAACAATCTTTGGTTCATTTTTTCTCCTGCTAAAAATTCGCTGGGAACTTGCAATTATTGTGATTATCTCCATGCCGATAATCCTTTTTATCGTAATTTTTTCAAGACGAAATCTTTCCAAGACGTCAAAAAAAGTCAAAGAAACCACAGCCGAAATCAATGCAAACCTTGAATCAAGCATAAGTGGCATCAGAGTAACAAAAGGATTTGTAAACGAAGAATTAGAAAACAAAAACTTTGATGCAATGAATAAAAAATACAGTCATGCAAAAAGAATAAGATTCAAATATATGGCTTTTTTTCATTCAAACATAGAACTTTGCAACAATCTACTAAGTCTGCTAGTTTTAGCCGCAGGCGGATATTTTATTATGAAAGGTAAAATGACATTACCAGATTTAGTAGCTGCAAATCTTTTTATTGCAAGTTTTACCGCTCCCATCAGAAAACTCACAAACTTTGTTGAACAGTTTTCCACAGGAATGGCTGGTTTTTCACGCTTTTTAGAAATCATGCAGACTGAACCAGAAGAACCAGATTCCCCGGATGCAGTAGAAATTCTTGCATCAAGAGGAAATATCAGTTTTGAACACGTCAATTTTTCATACGCAAACAATATTCAGGTTTTAAGCGATATCAATTTTACAGTAAAATCCGGAGAAAAATTCGCACTTGTCGGTTCAAGTGGTGGAGGAAAATCTACAATCTGCAATCTGATTCCACGCTTTTATGAAATCTCAGAAGGACAAATTCTGCTGGATGGAATCAACATAAAGAAAATAAAACGCAATTCGCTAAGAAACCAGATTGGAATTGTACAACAGGACGTTTTTTTATTTGCAGGTTCAGTTCGCGAGAACATTGCATACGCAAAACCAAATGCAACAGAACAGGAAATCACTCAAGCAGCAAAACGCGCTGAAATTCATGATGATATAATGAATATGCCAGATGGATATGAAACAATCGTTGGAGAACGCGGCATCAAATTAAGCGGCGGACAAAAACAAAGAATTTCAATCGCACGATGTTTCCTCAAAAATCCTCCAATCCTGATTTTGGACGAAGCAACATCTGCTTTGGACACAGCCACCGAAATCAAAATTCAAAAAGCATTTGACGAACTTTCAAAAGGACGCACAACAATTGTCATTGCACACAGACTTTCTACAATCAAAAATGCAGATAAAATCGCTGTGATAAATCACAAAACAATCTGCGAAACAGGAACTCACAGCGATTTAATAGCAAAACAAGGTGAATATTATAAACTTTGCCAAGCACAAAACGGAATTATTTAGTGCTGCCAAAATCTAATCAATTCACCAAAAAATTTATTCACTCAAAAAAAACTATTTAATCAAAAGATTTGCGTATGCTTTCAAAGCACCTTCCATTTTTCCAGAAAGAACAGTTTTTGCAAGAACTTTACCAAGCTGAACACCTTCCTGGTCAAAACTGTTCACATTCCATATAAATCCCTGGAACATAACTTTATTTTCAAAGTGTGCAAGCAAAGCACCAAGAGATTTAGGATTCAAATTATCACCATAAATCAAACTAGAAGGACGACCACCATCAAACTTTTTATTAGGATTTTCATCATTCTTACCACAAGCAAAAGCCACAATCTGAGCAGTAACATTTGCACAAAGTTTTACCTGACTAGTCGAATTTTCAATCACAACATCATCGCCAGTCTGATTTTCCTTAAATGCAATAAACTGCAAAGGCACAATGTCAGTTCCCTGATGCAAAAGCTGATAGAAAGAATGCTGACCATTTGTTCCAGGTTCACCAAAAATTACAGGACCAGTAACATAATCAATCTTTTCACCAAAACGGTTTACAGATTTTCCGTTACTTTCCATATCAAGCTGCTGCAAATGAGCAGGAAAACGACTCAAAGCCTGAGAATAAGGTAAAATTGCAGTAGCAGGATATTCCTGAACATTTCTTTCATAAACACCAATCAAAGCATCCATCAAAGCAGGATTCTTTGTGATATCCTTATTCAAAGAAAGCTTATCTTCCTCTGCAGCACCATCCAAAAACTCCTGGAAAACGTCAGGACCAAAAGCAAGACTCAAAACAGCTCCGCCAACACCAGAAGTAGAAGAATAACGACCACCAATATAATCATCCATGTAGAAAGCAGCCATATAATCAGGATTGTGAGCCAAAGGAGAAGTTTCAGAAGTAACAGCAATCATGTGTTTAGATGCATCACAACCAGCTTTTTTAATAAAATCTTTAACAAAAGATTCATTAGTCAAAGTTTCAAGCGTAGTACCAGATTTTGACACAAGAATAAAAATAGTTTTAGAAATATCAAGTTTCTTACAAACAGAAGCAGCATCGTCAGGGTCAACATTTGAAATAAAATTAGCCTCCATTTTGAAAGAACCATTCTTTTTAGCCCAGTTTTCCAAAGCAAGATACATAGCACGAGGCCCCAAATCAGAACCACCAATACCAATCTGACAAACAGTAGTATATTTTTCACCTTTTTCGTTCAGAATCTTACCAGAGTGAACATCGTTAGCAAAATCACTGATACGCTTTACTTCATTCAAATAAAATTCACGCTTGTTCACACCATCAGCCATAACATCTTTACCAAGCTGACCACGAGTAAGCTGATGCAAAACCATACGTTTTTCACCAGTATTGACAATTTCTCCGTTCAACAATTCTTGATATTTATCAACAAGCTGCTGTTCCTCCGCAAGTTCAGCAAAAGTTTTCAAAATCTGCTCATTAACCTGTTTTGCAGCATAATTATAAGTCAAATTTCCGCCCATTGGAATAGAATACTTTGCAATTCTATCAGCAGCCTGTGCACAACTCAATTCCTCAGCCACAGAAACCATACCTTTCAAAGACAACAACTTTTTCCAAGAAGCAAGTTTGTCTGCGTTCGCCCAAGTAACCATTTTATCAACCTCTCAAACAATTCTAGAAATCAAAGTTCAAAAGAACATTTTCTACAATTATAATGATTTCTTAATAATGATACAACTAAATTTTTCTGCTCACAGGAATACAAGGAGGGGAAAGCCTTCCCCTCGCTCCAGCCACAAGTCGCTTCACTCCGTTTCGCTTTGTTGTGTCTTCCGCTACCCCTTCTCCTGGGGGTAAACCCCCAAGCCCCCATTTTTATCAATAAAGTTCGTACTGTCCGTCTGTTAAAAATAGGGACAGACCTTGCTTTTTCCAAACCGCTCAAATTAACAAATCGCTTTCAATTAAGGTCTGTCCCTGTTTTAATAAAGTCAATTCAAATTGAGGTATGTCCCTGTTTTCATAAAGTCGATCCAAATTGATGTCTGTCCCCTTATTGAAACTTTATTAAAAAAAACTTTAAAAATATTTAAAAAATGGCATTCTTTTTCTTGACAAGTTATCAAAGTGGAAATAAGATTAAGATACTATGGATTTGAGAACAGTATTAACAACAGACACAGTCAACCTTCATTTGAAAGGAACAACTAAAGAAGAAATTGTAGACGAAATGCTTGATGTGCTTTACAAAGCAGGAAAAGTCACAGATAAAGACGCTGCACGTGAATGTGTTTTAGACCGTGAACGCAAGATGTCTACAGGTATGAAACATGGAATAGCAATTCCTCATGGAAAAACTGATACAGTGAAAGATTTAGTTGCCTGTATCGGAATTTCAGATAATCCTGTTGATTTTGATTCACTCGACCAGGAACCTTGCCGCATTTTTATTATGACACTTTCTCCTGTGAATAAAACAGGTCCTCATTTACAGTTCCTTGCCGAAGTAAGTTTACTTTTCAAAAGTCCTGAAAAGCGTCAGGAAATTCTTAATACTCAAGACAAAGCTGAAGTTATTAGAATTTTGACTGAGTAATCATTTTTTTACACAATAATTTTTCTCCTTGTTTAAGCCAGACAGTTCGCTGTTTGGCTTTTTTTTATCAACATTCACCTTTTTTCATAAAATTTCTTAGCACAAAAAATTACAAGATTATTTCATTATTGATTTTTTCAATCTTTTTTGTATAATTCTAATTTGAAAAAATAATAAAAAAAGTCTGGTGGGAAAAATGAAATTAGAACCTGTTTTTTTTGTAAAAGAAAATAAATTGTACAAAATCGATGATAACTCTCCTTTCGCTGCAGAACAACTGCAGAAAATTGAAATTCTGTGGTCAAAAGTGGAACTTGAAGATGAAATCTACAACGAGGAATTTCTCGCCTCTCTGCGCGATGATTTAAAATCTCTTGAAGTTCAGGGAAAATTTGCCGTTCTTGTACCTATTATCGACAAACCTCTGGAAAATGCGGAACAGATTGAATCTTTTACAAATGCCTGCAATCACACTGCAAGACGTGTAAAAGACTGCATCAGCGTGGCAGGTTTTGAAATCCCTGCTGAAATTTCTGATTTTCATGATTTTATTGAAATTCTTTCCAAAAAACATGCTCAGTATGTATATTTTTCACACAACAAAGAAATTGGTGATTCTTCAATAGTTGTTTACTAACAGTTCTGTTTCGTAATATTTGCGAAATACCGCAATGTTTGCAAAGTTTTACAACTCATTTCTCTAAAAGTTAATATTTTTCTCATTTTTTCTTAAAATTTCGTAAAAAAGTACTTGTCTTTTTTTTATTTTTATGACATTATTCTGTTGATTTATGAAGAGCAAATGATTAGTTTTGATTATATAAAAAATTAATCTGGCTTTTACCAGTAGTGAGGAAATTATGCAGAATAAATCGCAAGAAAAATCTTTTTCAAATGTCTGTTTCTCTGCAATAATTATTTCAGCAATTTTATTGACTGTTTCATTACTTGTATATTTTCTTCTTCCAAATTCTGTTGAACAGGAATCTGTTTCTTTAGTTCCAGCAGAAACTGAAGTCGTTGAGATTTCAGAAGAAACTCAAGAAGATATGGCCGCTGCTTTTCAGGAATATTTTTCTGAAGTTTCTTTATCTATGCTTTCTGATGATTATGATAACGGACTTTCACTTTATCGTCAGAATGTTTCAAGACCGGCTGTTGAATGGTTTTACTATCAAATAACTGGAAATAAAGAAATTACACAGGCAATTATTACGGAAGCAGAAAAAAATGATATTCCGCTTTCGCTTGCTTTTGCACTTGCCCACACTGAAAGCAGTTATAATGCAAAAGCTATAAATAAGAATTCGAACAGCACTATAGACAGAGGACTTTTTCAATTAAACAGCAATTCGTTCCCTGCTCTATCAGAAGAGGATTTTTTTGATCCTTTTATCAGTTCGAAATATGGTATGTCACATTTGAAATTTTGTTTGAACACTGCAGGAAATGAAGTTTCTGCACTGGCAATGTATAACGCTGGTACAGGTCGTGTCCGTTCAAACAAAACTCCACAGTCAACTTTGAATTATGTGGGAAAAATAATGTCATACCAGAAAATGTTGGACCAGCTTTTTAATGAACAGGTTGTTGCTTTCTTTGACAATCAGATACAGCCTGGCATTTCAGTTGCGTTCGTAAAATAATCTCAAAAAGCCCTTTTTCAAGTGAGTTTTGAGATTCAATGATTCAGCCTCCTAATTTTCAGAGGAACCGGTTTTTTTTTAGTTTTTTCCGGTTCCTCTTTTTTTTTAACTGATTTATTTCCATATTAGTCACCTGATTGACTTCTCTTCCACTTTATTGTTATATTTTTAACAATATAATCATTTTTTTATGATTTTAACTATTTTTTATGCGTTTTTCTCATTTTTATTCATCTTTGTTTATTGACCCCACTAGGGAGGATTTTTATAATGAAATCAATTGATTTACCAAAGCCAACGAAAAAACGTTTTATTCAGCTACTTGCAATTTTGCAAAAATGGCCGGATAAAAAAATAACATCAGTTGCCATAAGCGAAGCCTCAGGTTGGAAAAGTTCACTTATAAGGCATGATTTATGGTTACTTGGCTTTAATAAAGGTGTTTCAAACGGATATTATATAGAAGAACTTGAACAGGCTTTGAAAAGTGCTTTGAACATATCCTTTGATAAAGAAACTTTTACTCTATCACAAAAAGAAAGCAATGCTGCTTACACATCTGACAGTTCAACTGCCTCTGTGGGTTCCGATTCTGCAAAAAGTGTCTTTAAAAAGGTTTGCATCGCTGGACTTGGCAGAGTTGGAGCTTCACTTCTTGATCAAAATCTTTTTGATAATTCTGTTTTTGAAATCTGTGCAGGATTTGATTCAAATGTAAACCGTGTCGAAATCCTGCGTTCTACGTTTCCACTTTATCCTGCATCTGAAATGGATTTTGTGATAAAACATGAAAAAATCAATTTTGCCATTTTGACTGTTGCAGATAAAGATGCGCAAACAATGGCAAACAGATTGATAAAAGCTGGTATAAGTGGAATTGTGAACATGACAAATGTTCTGCTGAAAGTTCCGCAAAATGTAAAAGTAGAAAATCTTTCTATTATAACGGCTTTGAATTTGCTTTTGTAAAAAAATATTTCGGTAATTTTTTGCTGAAAAATGTGAGGTATAAAATGTCTAGAGTTTACAATTTTAGTGCAGGACCTTCTTGCTTACCAGAAGAAGTATTAAAAGAATGTGCAGCTGAAATGCTTGATTATAACGGAACAGGTCAGTCTGTAATGGAAATGAGTCACCGTTCAAAAGCATTCGAGCCAATCATTGCTGATGCCGAAGCTATGGTTCGAAAACTTATGAACGTTCCTGAAAATTACAAAATTTTGTTCCTTCAAGGTGGTGGTTCTACTCAATTTGCAATGGTTGCTCAGAATCTTGGTAACAAAAAAGGAAAAGCTGCTTATATTGAAACTGGTGTCTGGGCAAAAAAAGCTGCTGCAGAAGCAAAACATCTTGGAGTTGAAGTTGATGTAATCGCATCAAGTAAAGATAAAAATTATTCATATATTCCTCGTGTTGAAAAAATCGAAGGTGATTATGATTATGCATACATCTGTTTTAACAACACAATCATGGGAACTCATTATGAATACATTCCTGAAACTGGGGACATTCCTTTAGTTGCTGATATTTCTTCATGTGTTCTTTCAGAACCTCTTGATGTAAGCAGATTTGGACTTCTTTTTGCCGGTGCTCAGAAAAACCTTGCTCCAGCTGGTGTTACACTTGTAATTATTCGTGAAGATTTGATTTGCGACCTTGAAAATTGCCGTCCAGGAACTCCAACAATGCTCTGCTACAAAACTCACGCAGAAAATGATTCTATGTACAACACTCCACCATGCTATACGATTTATGTGCTTGATAAAGTTCTTCACTGGATTGAAAAAAATGGTGGTGCTGAAGGCATGCTTAAAAGAAATCAGGAAAAAGCTGATGTTCTTTACAATTTCCTTGATTCAAGCGATTTCTTCCGTGCAACAACAGAAAAAGGAAGCCGTTCTTTGATGAATGTTCCATTCCTTACAAAATATTCAACTGGAGCAACTGACGAAGAAAGTGTTGCAAAAGAAAAAGCAATCAACGACAAATTTGTAAAAGAAGCTGCTGCTGCAGGTTTTGTAAATCTTAAAGGACACAGACTTGTAGGAGGAATGCGTGCTTCTATCTACAATGCAATGAGTCTGGAAGGTGTAAAAGCACTTGTAGAATTTATGAAAAAATTTGCCGCAGAAAACTAAAATTTTAATTGGGTGGTTTGATGTAAAAGTTGTAAAACGTGGCAAGGATAGTAGGGGCGCGAAGCGGCCACTGGACTGAGCGAAGCGAGGGAAGCGGCTGAAGCGATAGCGGAACCCCGAATAGCCTGTTAAGCCACCCAACATAAAAAAAACTTACATTGTAAATCTGTTAATCAACTGGAGAAAATATGTCTTTTAAAATTCAAACTTTAAATAAAATTGCTGCTGTTGGTCTTAATCAATTGGACCGTGATAATTATGAAGTTGCAACTGATATCAACAATCCGGATGCAATTCTGGTGCGTTCTGCTGATATGCACGAAATGAATATTTCTGACAACACAAAAGCTGTTGCACGTGCTGGAGCTGGAACTAACAACATCCCAATTCCTGAACTGACAGAAAAAGGTGTTGTAGTTTTCAACACACCTGGAGCAAATGCAAATGCTGTAAAAGAACTTGTAATGCTTTCTCTTTTACTGGCAAGCCGTCCTGTTGTTGATGCAAATAAATGGGCAAACGCACTTGCAGGAAAAGGAGATGAAATTCCTGATTTGGCAGAAAAAGGAAAATCTCAATTTGTTGGACCTGAACTGAAAGGAAAAACTCTTGGTGTTATCGGACTTGGAGCAATCGGTTATATGGTTGCAAACCTTGCTTTGAAGTTTGGAATGGAAGTAATTGGTTATGACCCATATCTTTCTGTACAGGCTGCTTTAAATCTTGATCACAATGTTAAAATTGCTGAAACTCTCGATACTGTTTTTGCAAAATCTGACTACATCACAATTCATGTTCCTCAGACAAATGATACAAAAGGCATGATTAATGCTTCGGCAATCAAAAATATGAAAAACGGAGTTAGAATCATAAATATTGCAAGAGGTGGTCTTGTAAACAATGCAGATGTTCTTGATGCTATCAAATCTGGAAAAGTTGCCTGCATGGTAACAGACTTTGCTGCAGAAGAACTTTTGAATCAGCCAAATATTATCGTAATGCCTCATCTTGGTGCATCTACTCCTGAAGCAGAAGATAACTGTGCTGTTATGGCTTCAAAACAACTCAAAGACTTCCTGGAAAAAGGAAACATTGTAAACTCTGTAAATTTCCCAAAAACTGTTACAGACAATCCAATTCCAAATGGCGGAACTCGTCTTTGCATCAGTCACAAAAATATTCCTGACACAATTTCTAAATTCACTACAATTCTTGGCGAAGCAAAACTCAACATTTCTTCGTTTATTAATCAAGCTCGCGGTGATGTTGCTTATAACATTATTGATGTTGACGGAAAAGTTACAGAAGATATTATTGAAAAACTTTCAGCTTGTGATACTGTAAACCGTGTTCGCGCAATTTTCAACTGATATAAGTTTTTAAAAAAATATTTTCCTGTGGATAACAAAATCCGCATATAATCATTGCAAAAATCCTGCATGTTTAAAATCAAATTATTTTGTGATTTTTACTCTGTGCAGGATTTTTTTTTAAGTTTTTTAGAATTTTATAGTTCCAATTACCGTTGTATCATCATCAGAATCATATTTTTTTGATTTTTTGGAATGATTTCTCGGACTCTGGCTGTCAAGTTCTTCTAAAAAAGCAGTTTTTTCTTCCATCGTCATAGGAGCCGTATTTTTTGCATTTTTTTCAGATTTTTTTTCAGCACGTGCTTTTGGAGAAGTCAAAAAGGCAAAAAGGCTTCCACACAATCCTCCTGCAATACAGATAATCAAACCAACAATGCCGGAAAGTCTTTTGTCTGATACCTGCAAAATTTCTTTTATTATATAGAAGATAAAAATAATAACAAAACTTGCAGGAATTTTCTTTTTGGAAAATGACATAAATGAGTTTAAAAAAATCATCATGAAAACCACACAATTACAGCCTTTCAAACTCGTTTCACAAAAACATGCATTCAGCACACCTGAAAAAAGAATGGAAACGCCCATCATTATTCCAATGACAACTGAACCGTACCGCTCTTCCTGCGATGGTCCGAGCATCAACAGAAACATCAGGTTTGTAAAAAGCAAAATCCAGTCCTGAGCACTGAAAGCATACAAAAAAAGACTAAAATATGATGCAGGATTTGAAACTATAAAAGGAACAGGTCCAGCAAGAGTCGTCGGAGAAGAAAGAATCCTGCCGTCAAGAGAACCTTTAAAAGCAAACTGATTTACTGCAAACAAAATCACCGAAATCAGACAAAAACTTATTGTCACAGGTGCGTCAAATACAAAATTTAGTTTAAATTTTTTCTTAGCCATATTTTAAGATTATAAGACAAAAAGTGTGTTTTGTGCTATAGTAAAAATATGGATAATTCGTTAAAAGAGAATTTAGAAAATAGTAATATTATGGAAAAAACTGAGCTCAAGCAGCCACCAGAGATGAAAGTTGTTTTTTATAATGACGATTCTACAACTATGGATTTTGTTATTAAAGTGTTGATGTGCATTTTTAACAAAACAAAGGACGAAGCTGAGACTTTGATGATGAATGTTCACGAAAACGGTTCATCTGTTGTTGGTGTGTACACTTATGATATTGCCGTTTCTCTTTCTGATGTAACAAAAAGTATTGCACGCAAAAACGGTTTTCCGTTAAGGGTTGAAGTTGAGTAATTCTGATAATAACAATAAAGGCACTAATGTGCGCCAGTTTAGAACAAGTCCTCTTTTGGGAAAAATAATGCTCGAGGCGAGATTTATCGCCGAAGATTTAAATCATCTTTTTTTCACACCCGAGCATATTTTGTCTGTTGCTGTCAAAAAAGAATTTATTGCCGATTTTTTAAAAAAATGCGGCGCAAATTTAGACTTTCTGAAATTTGAATTAAACAATTATTTGATGACGAAAATTCCAGTCGTTTCTCAAGAAAATGGAAAACTCAAACTTTTTGAAGCTCCAATTGATTCTTCAGCTTTCCGGGAAATGATGAGTCACACTCTTTTTAACTGTGCAGCAACAAATGCTGATGTAATTGACATGCTTGACATCCTTTTGAGCATGTATCACAACAAAAACAGTTTTTCAGCTTATTGTCTGCAGGCAAGCGGCGTAAGCAAGGACAATCTTTTTGCATCAATCACACAATATCGACTTACTTCGCGTGTTGAAAAAATTGAAAAAGCAATGAATTCTTCGGAAGAAACCAATGAACCCCGTAGCCAGAATCAACAGAATATCATGGAAAGCATGATGACAAACAACACTGGTGGATTAAAACGGTTTGCTGAAGACATGACAGAAAAAGCCGGAAAACATGAATACGATGTTTTGATTGGCAGAGATAATGAGATTGAACGCACTCTTCAGATTTTGTGCAGACGGTCAAAAAATAATCCTCTGCTCGTGGGTGATGCTGGCGTTGGAAAAACCGCAATCATTCAAGGTCTTGCTCAACGGATTGTAAACAAACAGGTTCCTTTAATCTTGCAGAATTCTTCTATATATTCGCTTGATTTGGGAGTTCTTCTTGCCGGTTCCAAATTTCGCGGAGATTTTGAGGAAAGACTTACAAGCATTCTTGACGAAATTGAACAGCAGAAAGATGGAAAAAAAGCAATTTTGTTTATTGATGAAATCCATATGATTATCGGCGCTGGAACAAATGGTTCAAATCAAATGGATGCGGCAAACATTCTCAAACCATATCTGACAAACGGCAGAATTAAACTGATTGGTTCGACTACTTATGAGGAATTTTCAAATATTTTTGAAAAAGACAAAGCACTTTCGCGTCGTTTCCAGAAAGTTGATATAACTGAACCTTCCGCGCAGGAAACTGTAAAAATAATTGAAGGCTTGATTTCCAACTTTGAAAAACATCACAATGTTCGTTACGCAAAAGGTTCAATTGAAGAAGCTGTTAATCTTTCTGTGCGTTATCTACCAGAACGAAAACTTCCAGATAAAGCAATCGATATTATTGATGAAGCAGGTTCTTACGTTTTCATTCAAAATTCCGGTGGATTTACAGGAAAAAATACAATCAGATTTGAAAACGGCGATAACAGTGGAAACAATTCTTCCAAAAAAAATGCAGTTGTCACAAAAGATATCATCAAAAAAGTGACAGCAAAAATCACGCAGCTGCCAATTGACTCCATCAACAATGATGAAAAATCTCTTTTGCAAAAACTTGAAGATAATCTTGAAAAAGATATTTTTGGACAAAACGAAGCAGTGCATAAACTTTCCAAAGCAGTCAAAAGGGCAAGAGTTGGATTTAGAAATCCTGACAAACCGGAAGCAATTTTTCTGTTTGTGGGCCCTACAGGTTGTGGAAAAACTGAACTGGCACGCTCGCTTTCAAAAATCTTGAAAATGCCGCTTTTGCGTTATGATATGAGCGAATATCAGGAAAAACATTCTGTCAGCCGTCTTGTTGGTTCGCCTCCAGGTTATGTAGGTTTTGAGGAAGGCGGAATTCTTGTAAAAGAGGTTCGAAAAAATCCAAATAGCATCGTTTTATTTGATGAAATTGAAAAAGCTCATCAGGATATTTACAACGTACTTCTGCAGGTGATGGATTATGGACAACTCACCGACAATCAGGGACGAAAAGCTGATTTCCGTTCCTGCATCATAATCATGACAAGCAATGCTGGTGCACGCGATTTGGAAAAAGGAAACATCGGATTTGGTACAGAAGATTTGAAAAATGTTGAAGCTTCTTTGAATGAAGCGGTGAACAAAACTTTTCCTCCTGAATTCAGAAATCGCCTTGATTCTGTGATTCCTTTCAATTATCTTGATTTTGAAATTGCAAAACGAGTCTGCCAAAAAGAAATTGCAAATCTTTCTAAACGACTTTTGCAGAAAAAAGTTTCGCTCGACGTTTCTCCTGAATGTATCGAGCTTCTGTCAAAAAAAGGATATTCAAAAGAATTTGGGGCTAGAAATATTGCCCGGACAATTGAAAACGAAATTGCCGACAAACTTGTGGACGAAGTTCTTTTTGGTTCGCTGGCAAAAGGCGGAAAAGCAATTGCGAAAATCGACGCCGATGGAGAAATTTTGATTACAAAAAACAATCAAGAATAATTTTCTGTCTGTCTGTCAGATAAAAAAATTGTAGGAAAATTTGTGAAAAAATTGATTTAGATTATGAATAAAGAACTTTTTTATACAAAACTTTATGATTTATATGGACCTGTGACGCGGGCAAGAAACTGCTTCCTTTACACAAAAAAAGGTGTGCGCATAACTGATTGTTATCAGGAAAATGGTCGGGCAATTCTTGGCTGGCACGGAGACAGTGCGTTTACTCATTTTAAAAATGTCATTTCTAGAGGTCAAACAGGCTGTTTTCTGTGCGAAGACAAAAGCCGCATGGAAAAAGCCGTATCAAAACTTTTGAATTCTGACCGCAAAGTGATTTGTTTTGCACACAAAATGGATGCACTCAAAGCAGGACTGGCTATTTCACAAGGAAATACATCTTTTTATTCTCCGTGGAATGAAAATGAACAGAAATGTTTTGATGCTGATGCAGTTATAATTGCTCCACCTTTGCCTTGGACAGATTCTATTTATCTTCTTGCAGTTAAATCTCATTTTTTCCAGACTACAGACTCCGCTGAAAAAGAAGCACACCTCGCCTCGTTATCAGCAGTTTTGAGCAGGAAAATCAGTTTGCCGTTTTCACTTCAGGCTGCAATTACAAGAAGCATTTATAATCTAATTGCACAGCTGCCACTCCGTCAGGAAAAAGACTGGTTCATTTATGATACAGTTTTGACAAAATATTGGGAAAGAAAAGGTCCTTATCTTTTTCCAAAAGTGAGCGCAGAAAAATATGATGATTTTGTGAATCATTGTCTTAAACTCGGCATTGCCATAAATCCGTCATATTCAGAAAAATCAATCGTGCCTTTTGGCGCAGATAAAGGTGTTTTTACAGTACTAAAAAACTCACCTTTTAAATTATAACTGACGAAAATAATTATATGGATTACGAAATTTTATTATTTATCATAAAACTTATTCTCGGAGGAATTGTTTCATTTCTGGCAATTCTTTTGATGTCAAAAACAAGAGATTTTGCCTGCATGACTTTGGTTTCAGGAATCCTTACAGGATATGCAGTTATCGTTTACCGGCTTTTGATAAAAATCGGAGTGCTGACTGTTTCAAGAACCCAGATTTTCGGTATTCCGCTTTCCGTTTTTTTAAGCATATTGATTCCTTCGATTTTTTTTATCATTTCGTTTATTCTTTTGATTTTGAAAAAACGGTAAAAATACGTCGAGCCAGGGTACTCCAGGTTTAAAATCTTGATTTTGACGTTGTTAATGAGCTGTCGAATAAGTTTTGTCATACTAATTTTAGTTTTGTGACAGCCTTTAAATCAAAAAAATATCTGAAAAGCAGAAGATTTTGCAAAATGAAGTTTGTGAGGTTATAAAATGACAGTTTTGGACGAATATTGGCAAAAATTTTTAAAATCCACAAATCGTGATGAAGAAGAAAAATGTTCCGGTGACCTTTTTTTTGAAGCAAAAGGATTTGTGAGCGACCAGTTAACTGCACTTGTTTTGAGCGGAAAGAAAACGGCATTTTTTACAAGTTTTGCAACTTATGCCATTGATCAGGAACCGCTACCTGTTTCAGGTGAACTTTACATCGTTGTCGACCGTGCAAATAATCCAGTCTGCGTTATTGAAATAACGTCGGTTACAGTTTTGCCGTTTAATGAAATCACATGGGATATGGCAAAACTTGAAGGCGAAGACGAAAACCTTGCACAGTGGAAAGAACGCAAGACAGAATATCTTCAGGAAGAAGGTGATATTCTGGGCTTTGAGTTTAAACCTGATTTAAAACTTGTTTTCCAGACATTTCAGGTTATTTATAGATAATTAAACCTTTATTACAAAAAAAAAACTAGATACAACATTTTTCTTATAGAAAATATTGTCTTTGTAATATATAATTGTTATTGTGATTTTTCCATTCTATTCGCTGATAGATATAGTTTCCGCTCTGCTTTTTGCGTTTTACTTTGTAAATTCTCTAAATCTTACAACGCAAAAACCTTCGTTGGATAGAATTCACAGATTTTTACTTCTGCTTACAACACTTTTTTTCTGTGTTGATGCAATCTGGGGATTTTACGACAGCGGAATTTTCACAAGCATAAAAGGCTTTTTTATTACAACAACCTGTCTCTTTACCGTAATGAGTTTTGTAACATTCAGCTGGATTTTGTACGCAATTGTCTACCTTGAAAATGTAAAAAGAAAATCACTTTTTATCAATATTGGACTTTTTATTCTTCTCATTCTCCTTTCATTCGTTGTTTCAAACTTTTTTTCCAACGATATATTTTACATCACAAAAGACTGCTCGTACAGAACTGGAAAAATGCGCCCGGTTTTGTATTTTTTTGAATATATTCCTTTTTTATTGATTTTCTTTTTGTGCCTTTATCATTCTGTCAAAGAAATTCACCGTCATCTATGGAAATATATAATCGTATTGTTTTTTGTGCTTATTCCATTTTTCTGCGGAATACTGCAGGATATTTTTCCAAGCGCGCCGTTTTTATCAATTGGTTATTTAACGGCAATTAGCGTAACTCACATTTTTGTAATTGCACAGAAACACGACAAACTTATTCAAAATCAAAATGACGAACTGCAGAATGTCATGATTTCTATAACATCTACTTTTGAAATAATAGCAACTTTAAATCTGGATACTGGGGAAGAAAAAATCATTCGTTCTTGCGGACTGATGAAACGTGGTTCTTTTTCAAATAGAAATTCTATTTCCTATGAAAACAGGCTTTTTGCATTTTTACATGATGTTGTTTATAAAGAAGACAGGGAAATTGTTTATAATGAATTGCAAACTGATGTTATTTGGGAAAAAGTAAAATATGGCATTCCTCATCGAATTCATTTTAGAGTAAAACAGAATAATAATCTTTACTGGTATGAAATCAGAATTACTCTGCTTATGACAAAAAAGAAATCAAGAAGTGTGGCATTTATTATCCGTGAGATTACTTCAGATGTTGTCAAAGAAAAAGCATTTACAGAAGAACTGATAGAAAGCAAAAAAAAGATGCAGGAACAGCTTAATATTCTCACTTCCCTTGCCGGAATTTACATGACAATGCATCTTATAGATTTAAAAGAAAATAAAATTCACAGCTATTCATCTCAAACTCACATCGATAAATATATTAATGAAGTATCTGGTGCAGATAATCAGATGCATCACGTTATGAAACATACTGTTACAAAGCAGTATCTTGACGAAATATTGGAATTCACAGATTTGCACACTCTTTCGTCTAGATTGAAAGATCAGAAAGTTATTTCAAAAGAATTTATTGGAAAAAACTTCGGCTGGTGCAAAGCCCAATTCATAGAAATTTCATGTGACAGTGACGGAAACTTAACTCAAGCCATGTTTACTACTCAAATTATTGATAAAGAAAAGCGTCGTGAAGAAAACATGATTTTGATGACCAAAACTGATGAACTTACAAAGATTTTAAACAGACGATGTTATGACGAAGAATTGAAAAAGCTTGAAACTGAACTTCCAGAAAATCTAGTTGTCATTTCTGCTGATGTGAACAATTTAAAACATGTGAATGATACAAAAGGGCATGCCGCTGGTGATGAACTGATTTGTGCTGCAGCCACAGTTCTGACAGAAACTTTTAAAGAATATGGAAATGTCTTTAGAACAGGAGGAGATGAATTTGTTGCTTTCATTAAAACTGATGATATAAATGGTCTTGAGCAACAAGCTTCTAAGCGAATGAAAGAATGGAAAGGTGAAGCTATTGATTCCATTCAGATTTCTATGGGTTATGCCACAAAAAAAGAAAATCCTTCTATGAATATTCAGCAATTGTGCAAGCTTGCAGACAGTCAGATGTATAAAGCAAAAGCTGAATTCTATAAAAATTCTGGTATTGAACGCCGTCGTCGCAATAATTAACAGAAATCTGATTAATTAAAGTCTGCACGATTATATTAATTTTTTTCACAATTTATCACAAATGAAAAACGAAAACGAAAATAACATTTATCTTATTATGAATAAACCTGCAGGTTATGTCTGTTCTGCAGTTTCCGATTCTCACAAAACTGTTTATGAACTTTTGCCTCAGGAAATGCGGGAACTTGTTTCAAAACCTAAAAGAGGACACCGATTGCACACTGTCGGCAGACTGGATTGTGATACAAGCGGTCTTTTGTTTTTGACGACAGATGGTCATTTTTCACACAGACTGACTTCTCCAGAAAACAAAATTGAAAAAACTTACATAGTCAGATTAAAAAATCCAGGAAATCTATCCTACATAGAAAAAGCGGAAAAAGGTTTGATTCTTCCTCCTGAAAAAAAAGCTCCACAACAATTGTCGCAGCCTGCTTATTTAACTCCGCTTGATCCACAGTTTTTATTATGGCAGGTGAAAATCACAGAAGGAAAGTTTCACCAGGTAAGGAGGATTTTTATGGCACTTCAAAATGAAGTTGAACAATTAAAGCGCACAAAAATCGGTCATTTTGAACTGCCATCTGAGCTAAATGAAGGTGATTTTATGGAAATCAACCATCCAGATGAAATAAGTTTTTGATATTTCTATCAACTATGTTTGAAAGTTCCATTGATGTAATGCTTTTTGCATTTGCAATGAACTCGTAAACATAATTGATATTTAGCGGCGAATTTGGATTTCCACGCAGCGGAACCGGCGACAGATAAGGCGAATCAGTTTCACACAAAAATCTGTCTTCTGGAACAAAATTCAACAGTTCTTTCATCTGTTCCATTTTGGCCTTTTTTGTATAAGTGACAGCACCTCCAAACGCAATATGCCAGCCTAAATCCAAAAAAGTGCGAGCTTCTTCAATTCCGTAGCTGAAACAATGAACAATACCGTTATGATAGCCAACATTTTTTATGCAGGATAAAGTGTCTTCAAATGCCTCTCTAGAATGAATAATAAACGGCAATTGAAGTTCTTTTGCAAGTTCAAGCTGCATCTCAAAAAGATTCCGTTCACAGATGTAAGTTTTTGAATCAAAATCAGATTCACATCTGCCGTCTACACCGCTCGGATTCCAATGATGATCAAGTCCGCCTTCTCCAATTGCAATCACTTTTTTAGTACTGACTGCAATATTCTGACGCAGAATCTTAATTTGATTTTCAGCATCATGAATTGAATCAATATCAGGCCATATTCCAGCAGAAAAATACAGAAACGAACTGACTTTGCGTGCAAATTCTTTATCATTAATCTGATTAATTGTGCTTTCACAAAAAGCAATTCGTTCCATTAAGTCAGATGCTTTTGTTCCAATGTCCAGCCCAAAATAACAGTTATTTTCTGCCATTTTTGAAAGAACTTCAACAGCGTCAACTCCATATTCCTGCGCCATCAACTTAAAATGAAAATGAGTATCACTGAACATAAAAAATTAACTCTCGTAAATAGGTTCAAAATCTTCTGCAGTGTGACCGCAAATCGGACAAGTAAAATCAGCAGGAAGAGTTTCTCCTTTGTATTCATAACCGCAAATCTTACATCGCCAGCCAATAATTTTTTTTGAACTATTAACATTTGTTTTTGGTTTTACAGAACTTTGATAATATGCATAAGTCAGAGGTTCATTTTTGCTTAAAATCTTAGCATCCTGAATTTCAGCAATGAATAAAGTATGTGTTCCAAGATCCTGAGAAGAAAGAACTTTACAGTTCAAAACTGAACAGGCCATTTTTTCTGTATAAGGACAGCCGTTTTCGTCAGTTTTATATTCGATTGATTCAAATTTATCAACATTTTTACCGCTCTGGTAACCAAAGTTTTTTATAAAATCGAAAGTACAGGTTTTATCCAGAATAGAAAGGCTGAAAAATCCAGAATCTTTTATCATCTGGCAAGTCAGATTATTATTTATAACTGAAATTGCAACTCTTACAGGGTCAGAAGCTACCTGCATACAAGTGTTTGTGATACATGCGTTTATTTTTCCGTTACTTTTTGCTCCAAGTAAGAAAATTCCATAAGAAATATTATAAAGCGCTTTAGGATCCATAATTACCTCCAAAAATTATTTTTTGTTCATAATAATAAATAACTAATTTCTAAAAAAAAATCAACAATGCCAGACAGGTTTTGCAAGTTTATTACTGAACGGCTGACTCCGGTTGAAATCTGGCAGCCAACTTGTATCATCACTTAATTCCTGATAAAAAAGATAATCAAAATCGTAGGCTTCGATTAAATCTTGAATATCAGAATCTTCCATGCTGTTCACAAGTCTGTCTTCAAATTCGACAATTCTGCCTTTTTTTGCCGGAATAGGTGTATATTGATTCATAAGTGAAATACACGCTTTTCCGTCTGCATTATGTTTCAGGAATTCCAAAACATCAGCAGTTTCCAAAAATTTTCCGGGTAAATATAAATGACGTATAATTACTCCAGAAAGCATTTTTTCTTTACCATTTGATGTTTCTATTATTTCCAAAGGATTATTTTCTATCATCCATTTGATTACTTTTGCTGCTTTTTCAGGATAATCCTGTGCATCAAAAAGTTTTGCAGAAAGTTCTGAAGATAACGTCTTTAAATCTGGAAGCCATATTGTTACAAGACCTTTTAACAGTTCAAGTGTTTCCACTGACTCGTATGCTGAAGAATTCCAGCAAAAAGGAATTGTCACACCATCACTTTTAGCTGCTTTTATAAAATCAGCTAGTTTTGGAATATGATGGCTCGGAGTAACCAGATTAATATTTTCTGCACCATTTTCCTGTAATTTTTTACAAATCTGCACAAAATCATTTTGAGCAACTGCTTTTCCAAGTCCATCCTGAGAAATCTGATAATTTTGACAGAATTTACACCGCAAAGTGCATCCTGTAAGAAAAACAGTTCCGCTTCCGCCATTTACAGTAATCAAAGGTTCTTCTCCAAAATGAAGCCCTGCAAATGCAATTCTCAAATCATCAGTTTCACGACAAAAACCAGTCTGTTTTTCAAGACGATTTACGCCGCATTTTCTTGGACATTGTTCACAATGAACATAAAACTCGTCAGTAAGCACCTTTTTCCACCAGAACACGCATTAAACTCTGTAAAACATCCACAGGCAAATCTTCAGCTTCATAATTAACCAAATCTCCCAATTCCTGCCAGTCTTTTTGAATCAAAAGATTTTGAAATTCATCACTATCTTCCAAAAAAGCAAGCATTGCTGCAAGTCTTTGAGAATTTTCTTCAGATGGTTCTTCTTTTTGATTTTGAGAATTAAAAATATATTCGTTTTCCCAATATTCAAAAACAGAACGTGCTAAATCTGCAGGACATGACGTGGAACGCAAGAACAGATTGTTCAAATCACGGAATATTCTGTTGTAATCAGGATTTCCTCCATTATTCTGTCTGTCATGCTTTTTAATTCTTTGAATGTCACTTAAAAATTTTCCAATATCTGTCATATTTTTTCCTTGAAAGTGTAACCAAAACTATTTTTTCCATGTATTATTTTCTATTAAACAATATTGCCGCAATACATCCTGGAATCCAGCCAGCACAAGTCAAAATCAAAGTTAATAAAATCGCTCCACACCCTCTATCCATTACTGCAAGAGGTGGGAAAATTATACATAAAACAGCTCTTCCACAACCCATAATTCGTTACCTTACTCCTCCATAAAAATTTCACGGATGTAATTTTTATTACGCCTCCATTTTTTATAAAGAAAACTACATGCTCAAAATTTTTTTACAGATTTTTTCACATGCGTCAATATGCATAATCCAGTGGCGACTAAATGGCATCTGCAGCAATCCTTTTATATCTTTTTTACACCAATAGTCTGCCAGCCAGAATGCACTTGGATCTGAACTAACAACATTCTGCATCAAAAGTTTTTGTTTCTGCTGTTCGCTAACCTTTTCTTTTGCATGCTTGAAAGTCAAATTTTTTATAACCTGTTGAGAAACATTTTTCACTTCCTTTGCATATGAAAATAGTTCATCAAGTTTTATTTGATTTGAAAATTCAATAATCTGATCATCATTCATTTCATTTGCTGTTGTAATAACAGAACAATTCATCTTTTTCTGATAATCCTGTGAAAAGAAAATTTGTTCGTCATTAGAAACAAAATCATGGCATATTATATCCTCTATCCTAAAAATATGATAGATGGACCACGCAATTGTTGCATCCGCATTTCCTGTAGAACCCGCAAACGGCATTTTACAGAAATCTTCTTTCGAAAGACTGGAAAAAAATTTTTCAATATGGCGGTTAAATAATTCTTCCCGCAAGTCAATCAGATTTTTTATTCCATCATCAAAAGTAATTTCTTTTTTCAATTGAGAAAGTATAACTTTGTGACGCTCTGAATAGTTTTTATTCATATTAATAGAAAAAAGCAAAAAATCACTTTAAACCTTTTATTTCATCACACATAGAAACTGTGTCAATTGAACCGTCTTCTTTGTACGAAAATTCTGCAACACAAACAGAACGATGAAATAAATTTCCACCTGGAAGCTGGTCGGTATGATAAAAAAGATAAGAATGTCCCTTAAAATCTGCAATTCCAGGATGATTTGTGAAACATTTACTTTCTTCCATCAAAACGCCGCCATATACCCATGGACCTGTTGGAGATTCAGAAGTAGAATATGCAAGATGTTCATTTCTTTTTTCGCCTTCGGCAAATGCTGCATACACCATATAATAAATTCCGTTTCTTTTGTAAAACCAAGGTCCTTCACCATAAGAAGTTCCAGTAAAATGACTTCCTTTTCCAAAAGATTCTACAGTCATCGGAATGTTCTGAATGCCCACAGTTTTATCATAGGAAATCATATTCTCGTTGAGTTTAACATAACGAAGCTGTGGATTTCCAAAGTAAAGATATGCCTGATTGTCATCATCAATAAAAACAGTAGGATCGATATCATTCCAATCTCCTTCATCAACCAAAGGATGAGTTAAATCCCTAAAAGGTCCTGTAGGAGAATCTGAAACACCGACTGCAATAGCCATACCTCCATTTTTTTTATGAACAGGACAATATAGATAAAATTTTCCGTTTCTTGCAACTGCCTGAGGTGCCCACGCCCTATCATCTGCCCATGAAATATCTTTTAATGAAAAAATAGTACCATGATCCGTCCAATGAACCATATCTTTTGTAGAAAAACAACGCCAGTCAAGCATTGTATAAAAATTATTTACAAGATTATCTTCATCATGTGTCGTATAAAGATACAAAGTATCACCGTAAACCATTGGAGCTGGATCCGCAGTATAAATAGAAGAAATAATCGGATTTTTTCCAGTTTCGCCAGAGTATTCTGCTTTTTTTTGATTTGCCATGTTTCTATCCTTTTGATTTTTATTTCCCGAACATGAAATCAGCGTAAAAATGCTGGTAACATAAACAGAAAACATAATTTTTTTAACAATTTTATTCATAGTATAATACCATGTTTTTTTTATTTATTTGGGTGGCTTTTTGCTTCGCAAAAAACAGGCTTTTCAGGGTTCCGGCGTCAAAGCGCCTTCATTCCTTCGCTACGCTTCGGAACTGGCTTCGCCAGCCCTTACAATCCTTGCCACGGTTTAAACTTAATGTAATCATACCAAAACAAATTTTGTTCGCACGATTTCACGAGTCAACACCTTTACATTTTCAATTATATCACATCAATATACAAAAAAAATCAAATTTTTTTAAAATTTTTTCATTTTTTTTGAAAATTTACGTATAAAATCGTCATGTTCGATACATATTATAGTTAACGAATATTTTTTTACGGAGGATTGATGAATGCAGATTTTTTCTTTTTCGCCTTTTGGCTTTGAAGGTGCCTTAGTGACTATTGAGGTTGATTTGAGACGTGGGATACCGGCAGTGGACATTGTAGGGCTTGCAGACGGAGCTGTAAAGGAGTCTAGAGAAAGAATGCAGGCGGCTATCCGAAACACTCAGTTTGAGTTTCCAAAGGAACGTGTTTTGATAAGTTTGTCTCCAGCTGACTTGAAAAAAGAAGGTGCAGGTTTTGATTTGCCGATTGCACTTTGTGTGCTTTTTGCGCAGGGAAAAGCCGATGGAATTGCCGATTTTATTGATGAACAGGTTTTGATTATGGGTGAACTTGAATTGTCTGGAAAGATTAGAGCTGTAAAAGGTATAAATGCAGCTGTTTCTACGGCAGTTTCGAATGGAATCAGGTATTGTATTGTTCCGAGTTTAAACTTTGATGAAGCAATCGAAGTAAGAGGAGCGAAGATTTATGGTGCTGATTCTTTGGAAAACGCATTTTACGCTTTGAAAGACAAATCTGTTTTTAAGGATGGAAAATCCGATGAGAAAAAAGACGTTGTTCCTGCGAACTGTGTGGACGTGGATGGAGTTTATTTTTCTGCGATGACGCCAGGTTTTGAGTTTGCCGAAATAAAAGGTCAGTCAAAACTTGTGCGTGCACTGCAGATTGCAGCAGCCGGCGGTCACAATCTTGTGGCTGTAGGAGCTCCTGGTTGCGGTAAAACAATGGCAATCCAGAAATTTCCTGCCATCAATCCTGCGTTATCTTTGGAAGAAGCACATGCAGTCACAAGAATTTGGTCACTGGCAGGATTAATTAAGCCTTCAGAGCCGCTTGTACGAATTCCGCCATTCAGAATTCCACATCAAACTGCTTCAACAGAAGGAATGTGTGGAGGAGGTCCAAACTGTCGTCCCGGAGAAATTTCGCTTGCTCATAATGGAGTTTTATTTCTTGATGAAGCAGCCGAATTTCGTACTTCAGTTCTGCAGATGATGAGAGTTCCTCTTGAAAATGGCTGTATTACTTTAAGTCGGGCTGGAAGAAACACAATTTATCCTGCCAACTTTCAGCTTTTGATGGCGACAAATCCATGTCCTTGTGGAAATTACGGTTCAAAAACAAAATTATGTCTTTGCAGTGCAAGAGCAATTGAACAGTATTGGAAAAAAATTTCAGCTCCCCTGCTCGACCGCATTGATTTACGAGTTCCTGTAGAAAATGAAAACGAGAACTGTGAAGAAAAAAAATCAGAAAATGATGAAAGAAAAGGTTTTAATTCGACTGAGGAAATCAGAAAAAAAATTGCAAAGGCTGTCAAAATGCAGAAAAAAAGGCAGTCTGTAAAAAACGCAAAACTTTCGCCGCAGGAAATAGAAAAATTCTGTAAATTGAACGAAGAATGCAGTGAACTTCTGAAAAAAGCAGTTGAACGTTATGGATTTTCTCCGCGAGCAATAGCTTCGTGTTTAAAAGTTGCAAGAACTATTGCCGACATGGAAGAAAAAGAATCTATTTTACCAATTCATTTGGCAGAAGCAATAGATTACAGAAAACTGTGCAGCAATATTGTGCCAGAAATCTAGAATCAAAAAAAAGAATTCAAATAAAAAAAAAAGACTTCCATTTTTGGAAGTCTAAATACCGGAGAAGAGACTTGAACTCTTACACGATTGCTCGCAACAGATTTTGAGTCTGTCGTGTCTACCATTCCACCACTCCGGCGAATGATTTAAATATATCATACTTTATAGGATTAATCAAGTGTGTTATAATAATTATGTGAAAATTAATTCAAAAACTTTTGAAAACTGTGAACCAGAATTCGTTTTAAAAACTGTATTCGGTTACGATGAATTTCGAGAACCTCAAAAAGATGTAATTACAAGTGTTTTAAATAAAAATGATACACTTGCAATCATGCCAACTGGCGGAGGAAAATCTCTTTGCTATCAAATCCCTGCTTTAATTTTTGATGGAATAACTGTTGTTATTTCTCCACTGATTTCATTGATGCAGGACCAGGTCACAGGACTTTTGACATCGGGCATTCAGTCAGCTTTTTTGAACAGTTCTTTATCATGGGAAGATTATCTGAAAACTGTTGACAGAATCAAAAATGGTGATGTAAAAATTGTGTATGTTTCACCTGAAGGAATTGCAACGTCAAAAATTAGGGAAGTTTTAAGTTCCCCTGAAGTGAAAGTCAGCTGCATTACAATTGATGAAGCACATTGTATTTCTCAATGGGGACACGATTTTCGCCCTGATTATCTTGAAATATGCACACTCAGAAATTATTTTCCGGATGCTGTGATGCTCGCATTGACAGCGACTGCAACTCAGCAGGTTCGTTCAGACATAATCTTGAATCTGAAAATGAAAAATCAAAAGGTTTTTATTTCCAGCTTTAACCGTGAAAATATTTTTCTGGAAGTGCAGCTCAAGCGGAAAGGAATCACGCAGATTGTTGATTATCTAAAAAAACACAATGGAGAGAGCGGTATTATTTATTGTTTTTCCAGAAAACAGGTAGATGACCTTACAAAAGATTTGGAAAATCTGGGATTTTCGGTGTTGAATTATCATGCTGGATTAAGTGATGAGATTCGTGCAAAAAATCAGGATCTTTTTATCAAAGATAAAGTGCAGATAATGGTTGCGACAGTTGCATTTGGAATGGGAATAAACAAGCCGAATGTCCGTTTTGTCATCAATAATGATTTGCCTAAATCTATAGAAGAATATTATCAGCAGATTGGACGGGCTGGCCGCGATGGTTTGCCTTCAAGTTCACTTTTATTATACAGTTCAAATGACATCCATAAAATCCGCTATTTTTTTGATGAAACATGCGACGTTCAAAAAGCAGAATTACTTTTGCAGGGAATGGTAAATTTTGCCACAACTAAAAACTGCAGAAGAAAAGCGTTGCTTTCATATTTTGGAGAAATTTATAATCCTGATGAAAAAGAAGATAACGCTGTAAAAAATTGCTGTTGTGATATTTGCAGCCGCGGTAAACCAGAACTTTATGATGTTACAATTCCAATGCAAAAATTAATGTCATGCATCATCAGAACAAATCAGCGTTTTGGTGCTTTGTATGTGATAGACGTATTGCTTGGTTCAAAATCAAAAAGAATTATTGAAAACAAGCATGACAAACTTTCAACATGGGGAATTGGAAAGGAATTTTCAAAAGAAGAATGGCTTGAACTTGTTGATTTATTGATTTGTGAAAATTATCTGAGGAAAAGCGGCGAATACAATATTTTGGAAATTACAGAAACTGGAAAGAAAATTTTGGCATCTAGAGCAGAAGTTAAACTTCCGTTTACAAAAACTGCAATTCATGGGTTTCCAAAAAAATCAGCAGGTTATAAAAATGATTATCAGGATGGAATGTTTGTGGCTGCAAAACGAATTACTCCTGAAAAACCAGCTTTAAATGATGAAATTGCAGATAAAATAACAGAAAGCTTGAAAAACTGGCGTAAAAGAAAAGCTGATGATTTGAATATTCCGCCATTTATGATTTTCGGTGATAAAACGCTTCTTGATTTAGCTGCAAAAAAGCCTTCAAACAAAAACGAACTTTTGAACGTGTATGGAATTGGAAAAGCCAAGTCCGAAGAGTTTGGAAGAGCCGTTTTGCAGATTATTTCGGATATTGTAAACAGTTGAAAATAGTTGAAAAAGAGTTCTTGAAAAAAACATCAAATCCAAAAAAAAATTTTGCAATTATCTTGACTTAGAATTATAATAAAAAAAAAGTTATTGGAAAAGTATTGAATTCACAATTACATCACTTCAAGCTTTCCCTCTTTCGCCAATAACATTTTTGGAGGGAATTATGAAATCCAAAGTCATAAGATTATTTTTAAAAGACAATTTTGTAATTTTTACATGCACCATAGCGTTAATCGAAAGCCTTTTATATTGTTTTAAAGGGATACAAAAAGAATTTGATGTTGGAACGATTATTTACATCATAGTGAATACCATCTATATTCCATTTGGACTTATCTTTCGAAAGAAGTGCTTTGCATATTTTTATCTTGTTTACGCAGTCATCCTTGTTTTTGTTATTGCTTTTGAAAAAACCTTGCTTTTTAATAATTTTACGGCACTTTTCATAATCTGCCTTGTAATCATGATTCAGCCGAAAATTGCTAAGCCAGCTATCATAATCTATTTTATCAGCGTGATTTGTGCCTTTTTGATTAATGAAGAACCTTTGTATTTGTTTTTTATTCATTTTTTTCGCTCCATTTGGTTTCTTGGAATTGTGATTTACGTCCTTGATAATAAATTCGAACGTAAAAGACTGATTTTATATGATGATGAAATTGAAATACTTTCACAGATTTGTGACGGTAAAACTTATCAGAAAGAAGTAAAAGGATACAGTGAAAATACCGTTTACAGAAAACTAAAGTCAGCACGTGAACGAAATGGAAATATTTCAAAAGAACAACTTATCGAGTTATACAAAGAAGAATTTCAAAATAATGAAAAGTCTGCTTCAACTCTTTCACCAGACATTACAGCAAAATCTAATTCACTGGAAAAATCCTGAGGTGTGGATATTTGAGAAAATGCAGGATTTTTTAATCTACTGTTTACGATTCCTGACTGAATCAAAATCCAATCCAATTGCTTTGAAGGTGAAATTTGTTTTGGATTTGAAATTTTGCTGCCCAAAGTAACAGAAATCGTTTTTCCTTTTACACTTATGATTGGAACATTGTGATTTCTCTGCGGATTGTTTTTTGTTGAATTGTTTTCCAGAAGATTTTGTGATGTGTTTACATGAAGTTTTATCATAGGATCTTCGCAACAAATTGTTTGAGCACATGAATTTTTAATTATGGCAATAATTTTCCCACAATGTTGACAATAAAATAAATTTAGATTCATAAAAGCCTCCGTATTTTGTAAACTAAACTTTATTCAATTTTTTAATTATTGAATTCAGATTGTGCTTTTATGATATACTACAAACAATGATATCAAAAGAAAAAACACCCGCAAATTATCACCAATTCTCGCAAACGGTCACCACAAAATCACCAATAGTAAATTTTGCAGCTGAGATGTACTTTCTGCAAGGATTTAAGATTGTACTGAATCGGAAAGGGAGCTTTCACGCTTAAAATCAAGGGCTGTCCCTGTTTTGCGCACCAATTTAAATTAAGTTACCTCAAGCCAGATAACCCCAGTTCTCACGAGTTTTGGTGGAGTATTAAAAACTGGCAGCTCGTGAAAAAAGAATTTTCGGTGGTGTGAAATTTTAATCAAGAGCCAGCGAGCAGCTGATGGCGACAGAGAGAATTGTACTATTCCCATAATTCAAAAAAAAATGAAAAATTGTTCAATAATTACGTATAAAATCGTAAGGTTTTGTACATATTATATATAGAAGATTGTTCAGGCGCGGATTTTCCATGTACACCTTGCACACTGCACTTTCTTCAATTTTTTGACAGGACTTTACGAATGGAAAAAAGCATTTTTGACACTATCGACCCCAGAATGCTCGAGAGAATTAGAGCTTTCCGACTTATGGATGATGATTTTATGACTATCGTGTTTTCCAGTGATCCCAAGGCTGCTGAATTTCTTCTGCGGATTATTCTCGAACGCGATGATTTGACTGTAAAAAGCTGCATGAGTCAGCAGGAAAAAAGAAATCTTTATGGACGTTCTGTAATTCTCGACATTATTGCAGAGGACACCGAACACAAACTTTACAATATTGAAATTCAGCGTTCGGACAAAGGGAATTCTCCGAAAAGAGTTAGGTATAATGCTGCTATGATTGACAGTCACACTTTGCACAGTGGAAAAGACTTTACAGATTTACCTGAATTGTATATTATTTTTATAACAGAACATGATTATTTAAAACTCAAAAAGCCGTATTACAAAGTCAAAAAATATTTTGATGTTACAGACAAAAATGGACAAAAAATTGCGTACGATGATGGAATAAACGTCATGTATGTAAACGGAACATATCGCGGCAACGATGCTATCGGAAAGCTGATGCATGATTTTTGCACACCAAATGCCGATGATATGTATTATGCAGAGATAGCAAAAAGAGTGAAATTCCACAAACAGGAAGAACAAGGAGTTGGTAAAGTGTGCAGGGTATGGGAACAGTATGGCGACGAAAGAGAGACTGAAGGAATTAAAAAAGGTAAATTGACTGGTTTGAGAGAAGGAAAACGAGTTGGTTTGAAGGAAGGCAAGCTTGTTGGTCTGAAAGAAGGTAAACTTGTTGGGCTGAAAGAAGGTGAAAACACAGGAAAACAAAAAATGGCAATCAGCCTTTTAAAAGATGGCACATTGTCTGTTCAAAAAATTGCTGAAATTTCTGGGTTTTCAGTGGAACAGTTGCAGATGATGGTTGATGAAATTTCACGGTGATGCATAATAAATATCAAAGTGTTTTCTGCATTATTTTCTTAGTTTTCAAAATCTATTATCAAAATATTCCCTTCATGATTAAAAAAGAGTGAAATTCCACAAACAGGAAGAACAAGGAGTTGATAAAGTGTGTAGAGTATGGGAACAATACGGCGATGAAAGAGCCGCCGAAGCAAAAAAAATTGGTATCCTTGAAGGAAAAAATGTTGGTCTGAAAGAAGGGAAACGTGCTGGATTGAAGGAAGGTAAAAAAGAAATGGCTGCCAGATTTTTGAAAGATGGAACTCTGTCTGTGCAAAAGATTGCCGAGATTTCTGGATTTTCTTTGGAGCAGGTACAGAAAATGGCTGAGGAGATTTCTCGGTGATGATTTCTTATGTACTTGCCAAAAGTAATCTGCTTTTTTGAGGACTGTTCTTTTTAGTTTTGTACAGTTTGAAAACTTTGCTGAAATGGCAAACAAAGCCTTCACCAACGAATTCTGAAATTTTGTGGTGAAGGCTTTGTTTTTTATTTCATTTGAGCGGTTTCGATGGTGCTACTTACACCTGAACCCACTTGATAAGCTACCATTGGATTTTTTGTTCCATTTGCGAACTTATAACCCCAGTGAGCTTTATCGCTATTTCCATTATTTTTCTGCCATTGTTGACTCTTTGTTACAAGACTATGATTTTTGTAAGTTCCATAATTATTCTGCCAGTTAGAAAAACTGTTATCACCAGCAGAACCTGCAATCATACTATCAACAATCTCGCCAGATGAACCTTTTTTCCACAATCCCACATTGATGTGATCCTTTGGAACGACACTTGATGTTGGTAAATATGAAACTTCCCATTTTTGTGTAAAGTAATCTCTTGTTGCACCGTCTGAAATAGAAGAAACATCTTTAAGATATGCTATTTTCGGTTTTACAGCTGAATCTGCATAGTAACTGATATATGGAATAGGTTTAGCATCATCTCCAGAACCACTCATAGCCACATCAAGCGAGATTTCAGAACCAATAATTCCATAAGAATCTACAGTGCAAGTCTGCCATTTTCCTGATTTATAACCAGACCTGTAGGCATATTTCAAATCACCTTTCATCTTATCGTAAGCTGCAACGTGAATTCCACCTTTTTTGTCTACTGCAACTTTGCAATATTTTCCAACTCCGCTTCCAAGTGGAAGAGATTCGGTTGTCCAAGTAAAATTGGCTTTTTTTACATTATTTACATCAACCGTACCAGACTGCAAAGGAGACTCATTATAAGCATATTTAAGAGTAGTTCCTTCATTCCAAACAAGGACTACAACATCATTGGTTTTTGTTACAGTTGAAGGAACTACACCTAAAGATAGATATTCTGCAGAGTTAATTGTTTGTACAACATCAACGTCTCCAATATTATACTTTCCTGGTGCTATATTACCATTATTTTTATATTTATCTTTAAACAAACCAAATTCTTGAGTCTTGTCAAGAGGATACTTATCATCCTTTTTCTCTAATGAATCATTGGAATTTATAGCTGTCGTAGTTCCTGATTTAAACCTAATCTCACTATTAATATTATCTATATATGCAAGATATAGATTTGTTGATGTGCCGCTTATAGTTGTTCCCAAAGAAGGAGACATAATTCTTTCTTTTAGGAAAATATATCCACCCTTTCCATCTTTATCTCCGTTCTGTGCAATCTGTTCCAATCCAAGACCAGAAGGATTAGCCATATTACCATGTTGTTGTCTATTACATTCTGGATTATGGAACCTACTTGAATGCAGTGCAAATACATCTGCTGAACCAGAATTTATATCACCGCCAGCGCAAACACCATAAGTATATCCTAAATCATCAACAGTATATCCAATAGAGGTAAAGAAATCATAACTTTGACTCCAGAAGTCATGGCTAGTAGTATCTTGTAAGTAATTTCCACCACCCATACTGAAATACAATGGTCCATTTGCAAATGCAAACTGAATCATACCAGTTGCAGGGCTAATTTTCATAATCGGCTGGCGAACCTGACCTGAAATTGGAGTTGCAGCATCTGAATCAAATTCCCAAACATCAAAAATTACATCATCTTCGAGCAGGTTGTTATTTAATCCATTTGGAGTACGGTTATAGTGATTTTCATACTTCGTATCACTATCCAAATAAGTTCCTTTTGCTTCAGATTTATTGATGTTATTCAAAGTAGGAATTTCATTAACTTTTATTTCAATATTTCCAGACTTTAATGTACTTGCCGAAACAGAGAAATACTGAGCACCAGATAATCCATAAGCATTTTCAGAGGCATTTGTATTTGCTGTTCCTAAACTGACAGAAGTAGAAGCCGAATCATAAAGAGTTCCACCAGCAAGGTTGAAACCATAAATATCAACAGTTTCTGTTGAATTTACAGCATAATGACCTAAGGCTGTTCTATTGTAACAAGAAGGATTATTTGAATCCAACTCCGACAAACTAGTCTTCACCCCAGTAACATACGGCACGATGTCCATTTTGTAGTATGCTGTCATAGAAGTACTTTCTGTCTGTGTCGTTCCAATTTTGTCGTATGAAGTATTACCAGTTATACTGTTTGAATCAATTACTGTTCTTCCAACACCTCTGTCATCAACTGCGAAAACTGTCAATGCTTTGTCTAGTGCAGCTTTATTTTCAATATAATCTGTATCTATTGTAAGTGCCCATTCTGCTTGATGTCCATCATTTGAAACATACACATCCTTAACAGAACAAGACCAGCCTGTACCAGATTTACCTACCCATGAACCGTCCACATATTCGGCTACTAATGTATAAGTAGATAATCCGCTGTGAGTTTCAAATTTTGCATACAGTTGTTTTAGTCTTATATTATCAGAAATTTCTCCTCTTGCAATAATTTTTCCAGAAACTTTTGGATCCGCTCCTAAAGTAGTACTACCGACTGTATAATCCGTAATGACACTATTTAAATCATCTTCCAATTCTATATGTCCCAGAGGTTTTGTTGTATCTTTAGAATCCCAAGCAACAGAATTATCTGTTTTGCTATTCCAATAGAATGGACGGATTGTTGCAGTTGGTGGTGTTTCATCAAAATAATCCACATTTAATGCTATTCTCATTGTTGCAGAAAGTCTTCCTGTAATTCCAGTACTGCTTGCATCCCACGTAGCACAACCTTCTGTACTATCATAAATTACATATTCAAACCAATAAAGACCATTTGAAGAAATTTTTCCGTTTTCATTTCCAAAATTAGATTTATTAAATTCAATTCCACCAGTTGTTTCATAAGAATTAACATATTCCGTTTCTTGTGTATCTAATGCAAAATATTCTTCTCCCTGATCTTTACCTTCTCCCAGTGTTGTTGTTTGGCCTTCTGCTGGAGTCGCTTCATAACCCGACATAATATATTCACTGTTATTTTTGAAATTATCTACTGTTCCAATGTTATAACTGTAATACAAAGCTCCGTTTCCACCTACAAGTTCTGGGTAGAATTTTGTTGTGTCACGAATTGTCATAAAACTTGATCCGCTGGTACTATCACTATAATCATTGTTATTTCCAGAAATTATAAGAAGATCTGTAACTTCTCTTGCTTTGTATGTTCCTTCTACGTTGCCACTACTGTCTGCTATTTGGAAAGTTTTTTCACGATTATATTTTGTTTCAGATTCACCAGAATCTTCCTTTCCATTTCCATTATAATCTGTCCAAATTCTCACACCTGCCAAACGAGGAGCATTATTTGCAATAGAAACAGGTTTACCACTTTCATAATCAATTACAGAAATAGAAGAATCTGTGATATTATTTGTAGTAACAACACCATGTGCTGTGTTTCCTGCTTTATCAAAAGCAACATAATGAATTTCAATTTCGCCATCTGGTATATTTCTAGAATTTACAGAAGCACTCCAAATAGTTCTACTTCCAGTTGTTGAGACAGTTTCTATCATATTATCGCCATCATCATCTGGGCTGTCTGTATAATATCCGTTTACTTTACTATCCTTTGTACCTACAGATTCTGATCCCGAATGATCTACCACATGACCAATTGCAAATTGAATTGTTTTAAAATCGTTAGACGGATTACCTTCAAGAATTACTTCTTCACCATTAACACTTTTAATTCTGTAAATGGTTTCTCCAATTCTTGCAATTCCACCACTATGAGCATTTGGATTTTCTGACCCAAGTGTTATTGTGGCTCCATTAATTTTTGAAATTTGACTTTCTTTCCAATACAATCCTGTAGAAGCATCATAAGTAACGTCTGGTGAAGCTCCATCATAAGAAAGTTTGTTTGCAACATTATTTTTACTCAAATATGAATCATAAACATAATGATAATTATCGATTGTACGTTTAAAGTAGAATACAACTCTTTCAAATCCGCTATTTGCTTCTGTTACAGAAGATTTTATAGTATAGAATCCATTCTCATTCTGCACTTTTTTTGTAATTTTATAAAATTCATCTCCTGGTTTTGCTAACTCTGGAGCTTTGTTATCGTATTTTATATTAAATGTTCTAGTCGACACTTTTCCTTCTATATCAGTAGAATCAAGTTTATATTCTATTGTACCAGCAGCATCAGGACTGTCATTTCCAATTTCATATTTTACTAAATATCCATGTGTCGATTTTTCACCATTTGTCCAAGTTTGTTGAGCAGAACTAGATTTGATATCGTTTGAATTTATAGTCAATGTGCTGATTCCAGATTCATCTTCAACACTTCCAACTAAATACCATTTTCCTTTCAGCCACATTCCGTCTGTATATTCCACAGATGCTTTTACTGTTTTTTTATTATCATCATTATACTGATATAAATAGAATGGAACAGACGAACCGATTTTTGGTGCATCTGAATCAACATCAAAAATGAACGGTTCTGTAGGTTCACTTGTATTTCCATCGACATCGACCGCATAAAAACGTACTGCAACTTTATTGTTTGGCACACTTGGATCAGATTCATTTACTTTTTTTCCATTTAGCTCGCCATATTTATTAAGTGCAATATTCCAAGAAAGACTAGTTCCAATGAAAATAGCCTTTGTGGTTGTTGTTTTTTGGTTCGATTGTGAAACACGTGAATTTATAAATTCATAAGGATTATCTTTATATTTTTCTTGCCACCATTGACCATCTGTAATATCAGTTCCATCTGGGGATTTATGATTACTGCTCCATGGTTCAAAACTGCTACCATTATATTGAGGGTCTATTTCAATATAAAGTCCAACAATTGTTTTGTCATCTTCTGCTGACCCACTGAAACGAATTGTTCCACTTTGTGTCGTTTCTGTTTCAGTTGGAGAAAGTAAAGTAATTACAGGTATGTCTCCCTGTGGATCTACTTTCAGAACAAAGCAGTCTTTAACATTTGAATTTCCCAAAGAGTCTGTAACCCTGAAATGGAAATAGAAAGGTTCAATTGTTGTATATTTTGTTGTAGAGTTTTTATAGACAATTGCACCAGAGGCATCTTTTTCGATATTTTTGCTTGTTCCATAAAGATCAATAAATAAATCTTTTGGAATTCCAAGATGTGTGTATTCATCTTGATTTGAAGTATCTCCATCAAAATAAGCGCGCCAAGTCATAGCCGTAGAACCTTTAAGTTCTTTTGCATTCTTCCATTCTTCTGAAGTTGGTTCATTTTGGGAATCAGTCGGCAAGATTTCAACTTTTGTTCCCACATCTCCTTCGTTAATCATACCTTTCAAAAGGAAACTGCTACGAATCTGTTCATTTGATGCATGACTGTCAACAGTTATTGATGGAGCTGAGTTATCAATGTTCAGCGAAATTTTACTTATTGTTTCTCTGATGCCGTCAGAAACAGTTACAATAACTTGCCGGGTTCCGGTTTTAAAACCTGTTACATCAAATTCATGAGAGAAACTTGTATAAGTCAATCCATCAGAACGTGGAGCATCTTCAGGACTACCATCTATCACTGTCACTGTTGCTTTGTGTAAATTATCACCTTCTGAACCTTTATTACCTTCTGAATCTTCATCTCCATCCACAAATGGAATTTCAAAAGTAACAGATTCAATTCCATTTACATCGGCAGCACTTTGTTCCAATGTAAATTTAGCATGAGATGAATCGCCACCAAAACGTTGACTTGAAATTGCAGTACTCCATTGTGGTGTAGCGGCATTTTTGAAACGAACTGAATCTACAGCAGGATTTGTAGTATCGATTTTTAAATAAAGAGGAGAATCTTCAGAATCGTTCGTAAAGCCTTCAAGTTTCGGGGATTCTAGAGAAGATGTAGATTTCGTCACAAATTCCTTATCGGTTGCATCTTTTATCTTAAAGAAAACAGTCTTACTTCCATCTTCTAAGGCAAAATTAAATGAACTATTAGAAAGTTCAATTTTAGTCCAATTTGATTTATTATCTATTGAATAGTAAAGTTCTTTAATAGTGCCATCATCATCGGTAATCAAACCGTATATTGTTTTATCTTGGAAACCAATAGGATAGTTTACATCCATATCATTATTGATTTGTAGATTTGTGATAGTGATTATTGGTCTGTCTGTATCCTGGTCAATTTCAATCTCAATAGCATTTCCATCAGAATATGCGTTCGTTGCATTTTCATTATTACCACCAGAGTTACCTACATTTCCAGCTTTATCTGTTGCTACGCCACGTAATTTTATCTTCTTTGTTTCCGTAGTATTACTAAACTTTGTAGTATCAAATTTTGCCGTCCACTCGGAATTTGTTAATGTAACTGTTGCATTCTGATCTTTTTCGGTTAAATCCTTCCATGTACTGCCACCATCCTCTGAATATTCCAATTTAACACTGTTTGTATCTAGCTCATTATTGTCAGTTGCTGTTCCTGAGAGGGTGATTGTCTTATTAACTTGAGTGCCTGTTTTTTTAGCTGATGCGTCAGACGGCTTATTTATTTTTACAGTAGGATATAAATAATCATACTTAATTGTAAATAATTCAAATTCTTCACTCTTATTTCCAGCTTTATCTGTTACAACTGCTTTGACTGTTCCGCCTGCTATTTTTCCTTTAGGAATAGTTATAGTGAATTGTTCTTGACCTTCTTCGCTCGTCGTTTTTGAGTTTGAAATTATTGTTCCAGAATTGTATTTACTTGAACCAATTTTCACAATCTCAATAGCACCATCACCAAGTCCTGTATAAGTACCTTCACCCTCATCATGATAGTCTGATGCAGTTAACACAAGCTTAATATTATTACTTCCATTTGTCAGTTTTTCTGTTGAGGAATCCCAAGTTTGCTCATCTCCATCTACTGATACAAGTTTTAGTTCGTTTGGAGCTTTTGAATCTATATTATAGCTACGAGAGTATAAAACTGAATCGTTACCTGCGTAATCTGTTGCTTTAAAATAAATTGTGTTTGACCCCTGCGTTTTTAAATTTTCAACATTTCCTCTCCATGCTGTTTTACTAGAAATCATAAGATTATGAGCATGACCATCTTCAAAATTATTATCCAATGAATACTCTATTTTTTCTATTCCAGAACCATCATCTCCCATTGTTCCTTCAAAAGATAAAGTTTCTTTGTTATACCAGTTATTTATAGCTGTATTCGTAATTTTAATTGTATCAATAGTTGGAGATTTAGTATCCACTAAAACACTCAATGTTTCTTCTGTAGTTTTTCCTGCAATATCTTTTGTAACAACTTTTATTGTGTGTTTACCGTCTGCTAGATTCAGTTTTGAATTGTTATTATTACCAGCTCCAACAACAAATGTAACATCAAAATTTTCACTCTCAGGTTTATCTTTAGGACGCTCACTTTCAAATACTTTCTCATATCTAGACTGTTCCTCATTATCTACAAATACTTCCACTGAAACGATTTCATTTGTATCCCAAACTTTTCCAGACACAGGAATGTCTTTATTTGTCGTTGTTTCTGATAATTCATTCAATTCCAATTTTGGAGCAGATTTATCATAATAGAATGTACTTGTGTTAGATTTTTCATTTCCCAGAATATCTTCTGCGGTTATAGTAATTGTATATTTTCCTTCCTTATCATCATCATCACTACAAAGTTCAAAATTTTCTACTTTTATGATTTCACCTGTTACTTCCAAACTCTTATCATTAATATGTGTTTCAGAAATATTTGTTTCAGACTCAGGGTGATTATTATAAGTTCGAGAAATAGAATATGTAACTTTTTTTGTTTCGACTTTTGAGGTTTCATCTCTAACAGAAGCTTTCAATGAAATTGTATTTTTTCCTACAGAAGTGCCAGCTCCTGGAGAATCAATTTCAATTACAGGTCCTTCTGAATCATACCACAGCGTATATTTAAGTGGGGTTTCTTTATCAAATTTATCTTTTGCAGTAATTGTGAGTAATTTAGAATTGCCTTCCCCTAATTTGCTTTTTTCTATTGTGTAAGATTTTGTAATATTATGAACTCCATCGCCACTAATGTTAGATTCTGTTAATTCTTCACCTTCAAGCAAAACTTTTGTTTCAGCCAATCCATAGCTATCTTTAAAGTCAACAGTAAAAGTAAAATCACCATTGAAATAAATTGTTGAAGATTCTTGGTGTGCGGTATTATTATCACTTGCACTTGCACTCGCACTTTCCCAATCAAAAGTTACTGTTGGGTAATTAAAATCCACATCAAAAGATTGTTTTTTTAGCTCACCAACATTGCCTGCTTGATCTATCGCACAAACATAAATGTCATAACTTCCTTCGCATAATTTATTATCCTGTTGAGTAACACCAGAAACTAACTCTTTATCAAATGACCATTTTGTTCCAGAAATAACTGCCTTTTCCCAGCCATTATCGTTTGAAATATCTGGACGTTCTCCACACTCAAAATCACGAGCTCCTATCTTGTAATAAACATATAATAGATTTTTCTCGTCAAAAGTTCCTTCAAATCTATATGATTCTGAATTTATGGAATCTTTTCCTGTTCTTCCCACAGGATTTGTTATCTCCACAGTAGGAGCTGTGTTATCATATATAATTTTATTGATTTCCTCTGAAGCAGTATTTCCCACTGAATCTGTAACTTCAAATGTATAAGAATACGTTCCCTCTTGTGGTGTTCCTTTTATCCAATTTCCGTCATTTATTGAAGATAGAGGAAGAGGGATTGTTTCTGTACTTTCTTTTCCATCAGAAAATTCTTTTGTACATTCAACTTTTTCATTCTCACCTTCTGTTGAAGTATATGTCTGCGTAACTTTCAAACTTCCTAATTTGTAACTATCTTTTATTGTAACTTTAGCTTCTGTTCCTTCAACATTTATGAAAGCTGGAATTTTTGATTTATCATTAATAGTAATTACAGGATTCTCTTTATCATAAACAAAAGATTTATGTGATTCAGATGAATTACCAACATAGTCTGTTACTTTTAATGTTACAAAAATTTCACCTTCTTCTTTAAACAAATCTTTTAACGCATTATTTTCATCTTCAGTTTTAAAACTTATATCCTGGAACCATGAATCTGCAACGTCTGGAGATATTGTTGCAAATTTTCCTTCTCTTGAAAAAGTCAATTCTATTGATTTTATGCCCGAACCTTTATTATCAGTTACTTTTCCTGTAATTGTGGCACTACCTAATTTTGTAGCCTCTTTTCCAGGTAAGTTAAACTTGCCTTCTTCAATTGTAGGAACGTCTTTATCAACTTTTGCTTCAAATGTTACTTCATTACTTTTCTGACCATTGCAATCAATAACATAATAAACATATGATGCTGTTTCAGTTGGCTGAAACGTATCTGTATATACATTATTATTTGAATTTTCTAGAACTTCTCCAAGTTTTACTGGTTCAATAGTTTCCTGGCTGCTTTTTTGTTTTCTATAAATTTTAATAGGGAATTCTGTTGACTCAATTGATATTTTATTTGCGTAACTGCCGCCAGCATGAATCCATCCGTCATTCTCCGTATCATTATCATCTGTGATATCTTTAGATTCTACAGTGATTTTAGGAGCGGGATTCATTGCTTTGAGCATAAATTCTTCTGAAAAAGGTGTTCCGCTATTAATATCATACACTTCAAGTTTATATTTATAATATCCAGCTTTTTCTGGAAGTGTAAATTGATAAGAAAGTAAGATTTCATTTGTGCTTCCTTCTTTTGGATAACGGAAATTTATATCTTCAACGACATTGTCTTCATCATCAAATTTATATAAACTGATGTGATCTACACCATCATCTTCTTTGACAGTGAATGTAACTGTACCTCCAGCAGAAATTCGGTTTAATGTTGTATCTTCATTATTATTGATAGAATTAATTTCTTTCAAACTGAAATCAATTTTACTATTTTCAACAGTTGGAATATCTGTACTTTGATCAATAAAATAATCATTAAATTCTTTTACACTTTTGTTTCCAGCTCTATCATAAACTGTAACTTTAATTTTCAAAGGTGTATTGTCTGGGAACTTTGTAGTATCTATAGACAAAGATTCAGTAATGTTCGAATCCTTGTGCTCGGAGATGATTTTTTCTGTTTTGTCACCTGCTGTAAATTCATAAACAGGTCGTTTTTCTTCTGATTCAGTTTCAATAAACGAGAAAGCATCTGAAAGCTGGAAAGTAAAGGTTGTCTTTGCGTTTAAATTCTTTTTTTCATTTCTTTCAACAACAGGTGAAACAGTTGAAAGAACAATCACAGGATTATCACAGTCGTAGTTGATTGTTTTTGTACGAGGAGAACTGTTTACTCCTGCACATGAAGAAATAATGTCTATTTCATGATAACCACTGGTATTTGCCGATTCTCCAGTAATACCAATTTCTGTTTCAAAATTATAGAATATTTTCTTTGTTTCAGGATCTTCTTTTCCTTCAGACTCCTGAAGCGTGATTGTTTTTAATACAGTGGAACCTTCTTTTATGGTAATAACAGGAGCATTAAATTCTACACTTGTTGTACCAGCAATCTTGATTTTACCATCTTTGAGCAAGTTTACGGAAGTTTCCACAGGCTGTGAAATTGTAAGAGTAGGAGCTTCTCCACTACTTGAACAACAGAAACCATATCCCAGACTTGAATTTGCAACTACAGAATTATTCTTTTGGTCAGTTCCGTCAACACCAAAAAGATAATACTTTCCAATTGACAAACCGGCTGATTTTCCAATAGGAGTAATAAATTTATACGTACTTCCGCTTTTTGAATTTACGGTTGTCGGATAGATTTTTGTTGTAGAGATAGCATTTCCGTTAACATCACATTCCAAGAAATAAACTTTTAAACTTTCAGAATCAAGAGGAATATTATCAAGACCTGGAGATACTTCAATAACTACTTGAGATTTATTTGAAATATCATATTTTCCATTTGATAAATCAATCTTTCCATTTTCATCTTTTTCAAGACCATCTTTTCCAGATACACTAAAAGTTGGATTGTTTGCAGGATTTAAAGAGAATGAACCTGTTTTTACAACATTCTTTTCCAAAGTTGATTTAACTTTTGTAATGAGAGAATTAGTTTCGGCACTTCTTGTACTGTTTTTTTCAAGACCGTAAACTCCACTTAAAATGTGGTAAACATCGGTAATTTTCACTTCGCCTAGAACAGCAGTTGCAATATCTTCATAGAGATAATAAATATTTGTTTTATTTCCCTTCAAATCTTCTGGAGTCTGTGTTCTGTCATAAGGATAATAAACAGCTCCATCATAAGCTACAACTTTACAGTAAAAATTTTTCTGACCCATTTTCTGAGTTGAACCATAAATTTTGGAATAGTCAGTTTCTATATTTTCTTTGAATTCAGCTACATCAAGATTGATTGAATTTGGAACATTTGAAAGAGGAACTGTGTGCAAAAGTGTAGTGCATTCCTTATCTGCAAAAATTTGAACTTCAATCAAACTGACATTATTGTCATCTGCAGCCTGTCCTTCCAAAGTGAATTTCTGACCATAGGAATCTAACTGTTGTGCATCATCTTTTGTAGAAGGTCGCTGTAATACTATAACTGGAGCAGTATTGTCTATGGCAAATTGTACAGTTTTTGTAGTAGTATGCTTTCCGCCATCGGTAATATCTACCTGCGCAATATAATTTCCATCAAGTACAGTATTAGCAGAATCCTGTGGATTGATTATACAATTCCATGTATTAGGAGAATCGTCATTTGATTCAGCAAAATTTGCCTGATATTCTATTTCACTTCCTTTGCCATCCGTTCGGGAAAGTTTTACGGTTACAGTTTCAATTGTACCGTCATCAGACCATATACCGCCAATTTTAAAAGCACCACGAATTATTGCATCAGGAGAAGGATTTTGGATTTCTAATTGAGGTGCTTCGGTATCGACCGATGCTCCAAGTCCAATTTCACAAGACAGGAAAAAGATTGAACTTAAAATCAAGATAAAAAAAGTTTTTAAGATGTTTTTCATATATTCTCCATTAAAAACACCGCGTTAGCGGTAGCGCACGGAGGCGCTAAATCCAAGTTTATGAAGTGCAATGCACGAAATAAACTTGAGTTATAAAAATTACACGGATGTAATTTTTATAACACCTCCATTAAAAACACCGCGTTAGCGGCAGCGGTAAAATATTTTATATTTAATAAAAAAACAATTCTCCACTTTTTAGTTTCGGAATATTTTGGAAAAAACTTTAATTTGGATATTCTACAAGACTAATAAAAACAGACATGATTGGAGGAGAAAGGATTTGCAGATACAAAAACCATGTAATTTTTTAGAATACCTGCCCGTTTCGTTGTACGAACAAATTAGAGCTACAAAAACGTCCTTAAAATTATATATTATGATTTTTTTTCTGTCAATGATTTGAATTTTTTGTGATTTTTGTGAATGAGACTGATTTTGTATCATGAGAGGAAAGTAAGGTCTGTCCCCTCTTAACAGATTCAGCACGAGCCAAAGCACGTTAAAAAAAGGTCAGACCTCATTTTTTCCGAGTTTTAGCGAAGCGTTAAAAAACTCGTGGCTCGTGCAAACAGAACATTCATTGGTGTGTAAGTATTCAGCACGAGCCAAAGCACGTTAAAAAAGGGTCAGACCTTGTTTTTTTCGAGTTTTAGCGAAGCGTTAAAAAACTCGTGGCTCGTGCAAACAGAACATTCATTGGTGTGTAAGTATTCAGCACGAGCCAGGGACAGACCTCGAATATTTTCGCCAGTTTGAAATGTCTGGTGCAGGTTGTAATTTTAGCAGCGTACCGAGCGTGGAGCCGCCGCCTCTGGCGGGTCTGAAAGACCGAAGCGATAGCGGAGTGGCGGAAGGCGACTGACTAACTGCACTTTGCTAAAAAACAGGGACAGACCTCGTTTTTTCTTAAATATATAGAACAAAACCGCTTTTTTTGGTATATTCTTTTTTGTGTATTTCAATGGAACTTGTGTGAAAATCACAGACTGAATGCGCAACGGTAACAAAAGTATTTTATGCAAAATTGACACAGTCACTGAAAGGAATTTTGGGAAGACTTATTTTGCATCTTTTTTTATTGTTTTTATGTTTTTCATTGAAAATGTGACAATACGTCGAGTCAAGGCACGCTAACGCTTAAAGCCTTGACTTCGCCGTTTTGAGGGGTTGTACTACCCCCTCAATACGACCGGTCAAGACACGCTTCGCTCAAGGCCTTGACTCGCTCGTTTTCAGGGGTTGTATTAACCCCTGAATAAAAAAGGCTTTTCAAGTCCGGAAACTTTGGTACACGCTGCATTTTTTTTTGCATAACTTCCGTATGGAAAGTTAATCTTTTTTTTGAAGATTGCGCAGTTTCGATCTTCGGAGAATTATAATGTTTCACAACAAATTTTCTCGTTTTTTAGCCGTTTTCTTAACGGTTGTGTCTTTGTGTGCTTTTGGCTGTAAAACACAGCCTGAAGAAGTTTTTATTTCTGATCTTTACGGAAAATGGGCTTCAAGTCCTAACGAAGTTTATGAAATCAGTAAAGATTATTTTAAAACTTATGGTGAAAGCTGGAGCGGTTACGAAGGGGACTCTATCATTATTATTCCAAATGAAAATGACAATGCTTCGGGAACTATTTTTCTCAACTACACTGTTTCAGCGAATCCTGATTGGTCTTACAGCAACACTGCGCCTGATGTTGGAAAATGGTATGCTGTAAGTTACAAAAATCTGACAAAAAACTCAGTAAGCCTCTCTGGTGCTTTTAAAATCGGCGGTAAAACTTCCACAGACACTTTTTTTGAAGCAATAAAAGAATTCACAGTAGCAAACGGATATTTTGGTATTTATTCTGAATGCACAAAATCTGAATAATGAATAACTATTTTTTTAGGATTTGCACTTTTTTTTGTGCATTTCTAATTTCCGGTAATACAATCTGTTTTTCTCAAGATTTTGAACATCTCCAGCAGGAAGACCAACTAGAAAACACGATTGTTTTGCCGGAAATCACTACTTACATTCCATCTTCTCTCGAAAATAAAATTACGATAAAAAGTGAACAGATTCAAAAAGAACATTATCAAAATATTTTGCAACTTTTAAGCGACTATTCTGTTCAAATTCTTTCCTACGGAGATTACGGGCTTGAGCAAAAACCTTCAATAAGGGGATTTACAGATGAAACGGTGCGTGTTGTCATTGACGGAGTTTGCATGAACAATCCTCAAACAGGGACATTTGATTTTTCTACTATCAATATGAATAATATAGAAGAAATCAGCATTGTAAAAGGCGGATACAACGAAGGAACAGAAGATGAAGGTGCGGTTGGCGGCGTTATCTACATCACAACAAAAAAGAATTTTGAAAAAAACATTATTTCTGACACAAAAATCAAAACTTTTTTTAATCCTCAGACTCCGCTTGATTTGATTTCACAGAATTTTCAATTCTCCATTCCATTCAATCAAAATCTTTTTGCGAATTTTGATTTAGCTGCAACAAAAGCAGAGAATAATTTTCAAGCAAATAATTCGAAAGTGTACGATGCCCATTCAAACGCCAATATAACTTCATATTTTGGAAACGGAAATTCTTTTAGCATATCTGATATTTCATATCTGGGTTTCAAAAATCTGCCTGGTCCTGAACACTCTAAAAATCTGGAAAAACAGCAGGATTTTCAGAATAAACTTACGCTATCTCTTTTTTCTCCAAATGTCAGTCCAATTTTCACTCTCAAAAGCAATTTATCGTGGAATTATTCGCAGCGTTTTTATCAAAGCAAAACAGAAAAGAGTGAACACAAACTCAATGATTTTTCGCTTTCCACTTTTTTTGATTTTTTTACAGTGAAAAAATTTAAACAAAAAGTGGGATTCACTATCGATTATGTTTACCTTGACTCCACGAACACCGGCAATCGTCAAAATATTTCGTTTACAGCAAAAGAAACCTCACAGATTAAGTTTAACAATTTGATAAGTTTAAACATTCCTTTTGGTATTAAATTCAGCAATAAAAACTTTGCCCTGCTCCCAAAACTTGCACTTTCTTTTGATTTCAAGGGAATCACACAAAAGCTACCGCTGCAAATCATATTAAACGCATACAAACTCACTCAATTTCCAACCATGGACGACCTTTACTGGCAGGGCGAAAATTTCAAAGGAAACGAAGATTTAAAACCTGAAAATGGCTATGGCTCAGAGATTTCGTTCAATTTTGATTTTCCAAACAAAAAAAACTCTGAAAATCTTCTTTCTATCAATTTTTTTACAGTTTATTATGAAAACAAAATTCAGTGGGCAAATAACAAAAATCTCTGGCAGCCAAAAAATGTCGCAAGTGCGTTTTATTTTGGAATAGATTTTTCGATGGCAGCCAGTCTTTTTCAAAATCATCTGAACTTTTCTTTGAACGCTGAATATCTTTACACAAAACTTCTGGACAAAACAAACAGACTAACCTACGGTAAAAAAATAATGTGGACACCAGATTTTACATGTTCTGCTCAAGTTTCTGTGAATTTTACAAAATGGAATGCGGGTTTTTGTGCCACATACACAGGAAAACGCTACATTTCAAATTTGAACATAAGTTTTTTAGAACCTTACGTATTGCTCTCGCTGACAGCAGAATTCCACCCAAATAAAATAATAAATTTTTACTTTCGCGGAGACAATCTTTTAAACACAGAATACGAATCCATCGAAAACTACAAAATGCCGGGAATTAATGCAACTTTTGGCGTAAAAATTCTATTTTAAAAAAGTTTATAAAACTTGAACTCTTTATTTTCTTCTCACTTCAAACTGATTATCCAGGTTTTTTGGTTTCGACTCATTGAGTTTTTTATATTTTTTGTAAAGTTCAGCCTGAGCTTGATATTTTTCAGTAGAATCAGATTCTTGTGAAACAGGTTCCCACGAACCGTTTTGTTTGAGCTCCATTGCATTTGTATTATCTGCAAAATAACTGTCCAAAATAGATTTCACGTCATCAAAAGCAGCTTTTTCCAAAATAGGAAACATAAGTTCAATTCTTCTGTCTAGATTTCGACTCATCCAGTCCGCACTTGAGCAGTAAAGTTCAGGATTTCCTGCATTCTGGAAATAAAAAATTCTTGAATGTTCAAGATATCTGTCAACGATAGAAACAACTTTTATGTTTTCGCTCAAACCAGGCACTCCCGGAACAAGCATACAAATTCCGCGGATATTCAAAAGCACTTTTACTCCAGCCTGACTTGCCTTGTACAAAGCAGAAATCACTTCTTTGTGTGTAAGACTGTTCATTTTTGCAATGATAAGACCAGGCTGTTCAGACGTACTTCGTTCAATTTCCCTCTGAATCATATTCAGAATTCTGGATTTGATTGTAACAGGAGCCATTCCAAGACAGTTCATTTTTTGAATTGTTGAATATCCTGTCACAAGATTAAAAAACAATGTTGCATCATTGGCAATCTGAGGATTTGAAGTAAAAAGTGATATATCCGAATAAAGTTTCGCAGTTTTTGGATTGTAATTTCCAGTTGCAAGATGAACGTAACGGCGAATTGTATCACTTTCACGACGAATTACCATCAAAATTTTTGCATGAACTTTCAGGTTTTTTAATCCATAAATTACAGTAACGCCAGCCTGCTCAAGTTCATTTGCCCATGCAATATTTCTTTCCTCATCAAAACGAGCTTTTAATTCCACCAGAACTGTAACCTGTTTTCCACGTTGAGCAGCTCTCTCCAAAGCATCTATGATTGGAGAATCGCGTCCTGTTCTGTAAAGCGTCATTTTTATAGCCAGAACATTGTCATCATCAGCCGCATCTGAAATAAATTTTACAACCGGGTCATAACATTCATAAGGAACATGCAGAATTTTATCACGAATTTTCAAAGTATCCCAATAAGGTTCATCTTCTGGTAAATCTGCAGGATAAAAATGTTCCCAAGGTTCAAAACTCATTTTGTCAGCATCATCTACGCCACGCAATTCCATCAAATCATTTGGATTAATTATCTGGTCAATTTTATAAACATCATCATTCGAAAGTTCAAGTTTTTCCATCAAATATGAAGTAAGTTCATCGCTTGTGGAATTGCATGTCATCTGCACAGGAAAAGAAGATTTCCGCTGAATCAATACGTCTTCCATCGCATGGATAAAATTCGAACCAGAATCTTCGTCAACGGCAAAATCAGCATCTCTTGTTACTTTAAAAAGCAAAGTCTGTTCAACCGTAAAACCTGGAAAAAGCAAAGTTCCACAGGAAGTCACCACATCCTGAAGCAGCGCAAATTTTTTGATTTTTTTTCCTTCAGTTGCGGACATAACCGGCAACCAGAAAATATTCGAAATCCCACTTGGAATTTCCACAAAAGCTATGCGCGGTAAATCATCACTTCCTTTCAAATCCTCATGACTTCCACGAATACCTTCCATAGGTTTTAAAAGGAATGCAGCATAAGTAGAAAGATTCTTGATGTGAGGAAACGCTTCCATATCAGTTCTAAGCGGAGTCAAAAGCGGATAAATCTCATTTCTGAAAACTCCCTGTAAGTATTCCGTCTGCTGCGGAGTGTAATCCTGCGGCGGAACATAAATGTAGCCTTTTTCTGCAAGATTTGGCAAAATATCATTCATAAGACAATTGTGCTGTGTTCGTATAATCTGATGTGCTCTTGCCGAAATGGAAGTGAGAACAAGCTGCGAAGTAAGTCCAGAAATATCAACACTAGACGGATCTTCAGCCAAAAGCCGTTTTACAGATGCAACTCGCACCTGAAAAAATTCATCAAAATTGCTTGTTACAATCGATAGAAATTGAAGTCTTTCCAAAAGAGGCAATTCTTTTCGCAAAGCCTGAAATAAAACTCGAGCATTAAACTCTAGCCAGCTTAATTCACGGTTAAAAAATCTATTTTCCATAAAATCACCTCTTTTTTACAATAGAATTACTTTATAACCAAAAACGGATTCAAACATTCCTGATTTTTCAGAAAGTGCAATTTTTTCAAGAATTGTGTTGCTTGATTTTTTTGTATGAATTACAACCGCATTCTGCTGAACTTTAATCGAAAAATCATTAAATTTTTGTATATGCCCTCTATCCAAAGCATCAGCAATGCGCACAATCGCAGTAAGTTTCAGAATTGTCATTCGGTCAGGACGCGACATCATCTGGTAACTTTCATCATCCTGCGGAACAGAAGTACCTTTATGATATTTTGCAATCTCGGCAACAATTTTATTATCATTTCTTGAAAGCCCGAAAATTTCAGAATTTTTAATAATATAATTACTGTGGATATTGTGATGATCAAAACGGATAAAAGAACCAATATCATGCAAAATCGCAGCAGTTTCAAGTAAAGTTCGTTCGTGGTCACCAAGTCCAATTTCATCTTTTAATGTGTCAAATAGTTTTGCACAAACCATTCTAACACATTCAGCATGTTTTTCATCACCATGATATTTTCGCAAAAGATTTCTCGCCGAAGCAATAATCTGACTGTCAAATTCCTTCTGCAATTCTTCACTTTGAATTGAGTCCTTACTAAAAACAACACCATTTCTGATATTAGTTTCAGGGACGATGATTTTTTCTGCTTTTGTCAGATGCAAAAACATATTGTAAATCAAAAGACTCACATGAAGAGTTTCTGCTTCGCTATAAGAGATTTTAAACCGTGCCACACATTCATCTATCGAATAATTTTGAATCTGCTTTACAAACGCTGCAAAATCCTCTTTTTTTATTTCCCACAGAAACGTAGAAATTGGTCTTCCCACCAGAAGTGCTGCAAGAGTCATATCTGAACCAATTGCAATAAACTGTTTAACTTCGCTTATGTTCAACTCACTTTCAAGAGACCCCTTTGTATTATTGATTGATTCTCTTACATAACGTTGAATATCGGAATAACTGCTTCCCTGATTTCGCATCTGCTGGTCAATACGCACAGTTCCAAGCCGCAAACTATGCACACCAGCCATTTTGCCATTCGACATCATCATGATTTCAGTTGTACTTCCACCAACAACAAGAATCACAGTATCTTCTTTTTTGAAATCAACAGGCTGATCTTTTATAGATTCACTGACTGCAATATACATCAGCTTATTTTCTTCAATCCCATCAATGATGTGTACACGAAAACCAGTCTGCACGAGAATTCTATCCATAATTGGGTCGCGATTTGAAGCATCACGAAAAGCACTTGTTGCAATACAATAAGAATCGCTTGATTTTATTCCCCAACCTTCCAGCTGTTCACGATATCTTTTTAAAATAGAAATGAGTTGGTTTTGAGTATCCTGACTGATAACGCCACTAGTAAAAACATCTTTACCAAGCGGCAAAGGCATATCAGAACGGTCGAGAACATTTTGTTTTCTATCTGAAGTAACTTCGGCTACAAGGAGTCTAACCCCCGTAGAACCGATTTCAATAACAGATTCTGGGGTTGCCATATAATCCTCCGGTCTAACCAAAAAAAATTACAACTTGTCAATCAGCATCGAACACTTTCCACTCGGAATTGGCAAAGTCTTCTTTTTTTGGTCAATAATATTGATAGTAAAATAATAAAGTTTTTCGCTTTCCATTTGAATTTCCCAACCGCGAGAACTTTTATTTGATAAGATAGTGATTAAATTTCGCTTCAAAGAAAGATTTTCAATTCCCATTATTTCAAGATTTGGAATAATCCAATCAACAGTTTTTCTAGGAAGACTGATAGAAAGTCCAATCACGTTTTCAATCATCAAAGCAATTGTTGATAATCCTGCTGTCAAAAGATAACGAGGTCTTGCAAGATCATTTTCGTTCATTTTTGCACGACCTTCTTTATTTGGACAATAAGCATCATATAAATCGCCATGCTCTTTTTTCTCGTTTGGCATCAAACCTTCCAAAACAAAGTAAAGATGACGAATTGCACATTCACGTGCAAATTCATATTTTCCGTATTTTTCAAGACCTTTTATGACAAGAAAGTTGAATGAAGGCATTACACTTCCGTTAAAACCGTTTCCATCCTCGCTAAAATCAGGTTCACTTGAACTTAAGGTAGGGAATGGATGCTCAGTTCCAAATTCTCCTGGATTAATCAAATGTTCAACCAGAATGTCCGCTTTATCTGCATTTGGAATTTCTGCAAGCATAGTCAAATAACTTGCAATTGATTTTACTTTGATTTTGTTTTCATTTTCATCCAAATCATAATAAAATCCAGTATCTTCATCCCACATTAAAGAATTTATTTTTGTTTTTATTGAAAAATAAAGCTTGCGATACTGAAAACTGATTTCTTTATCATTTAAAATATCACCTAATGCAGACATATAAGATGCATTCACAGCCATGCAGGCATTAAAATCAATAGGATAATAAACATTTTTTCTTGGAGAATCAGTCATAGTTGATGCGGAAACAGGAGCTGAATACAGACCATTTTCTTTTCTGAAATTTTCATCAATCCAAGTCATATATTTTTGCAAAACAGGCATAATCTCTTTGATACGTTTCTTGTTTGCCGATTTATGATAGAGATTGAACTCAGCATACGCAAAAAGTGGTAATCCAACTCCTTCAGGATTTGTTTCATCAAAAACAGGTTCACCAGTTTTTACATCATATTTCCAGCGAATGGCACCAGATTCTTCCTGCGCTTTGTAAAAATAATCAAGATTATTGCAAGGTTCAAAATTCCTATTGGAATAAACCAAAAAGAAAGAAGACAAAATTGTTTCAAACTGATTAATAATAAGATTATCATTCTCCGGATATATAAAAAGACCGTCTACATTTTGCTCGCCTTTCTTTGGATCAATCCAAAAAGAAGAAGTCCAAGACCATGTTTTATTATAAATGTCTACAAAATCCTGATCATAAAAGTGGATTTTGGGAAAATCGTGCTTACTCACAAAAACTCCTGAATATTTCTAAACGTAAAAAAATTCTCTATATTATAATATACCACACTTTTCTAAAAAATGGTGTATTTTTTAAAAAATATTTTTTTTATTTTTAAAAGGGGACAGACTGAACTGACCCCACTTTTCCCGAGTTTTTAGCGCTAGCGTTAAAAAAAACTCGCAGCAGGTGCCAAACCGCACAGAAATCTCGATTTGAATATTTAGCACCTGCCGGATCAATCCTTCAATGAAATCAAAATGTTTCCCGAGTTTTTAGCGCTAGCGTTAAAAAAACTCACAGCAGGTGCTAAACCGCACTAACATTCTGATTTGAATATTTAGCACCTGCACCCCTACTTGTAGTTCTACCGAAAATATCATATACTTTAGAAATGGAAAAAGAAAACAGACAATACACAAGATTTCAAGAGATTGGACGTGCATTTGCCCCTGATTTATGTGCATTGCCGGCAGTTCTCGATGACATCAGCGCATTTGGCTGCAAAATCCACTATTCATTCCCAATCATTGTAGATTTAGAAGAAGAATACGAATTAAAAATTTCACCTTTACATAATGAAAACCAAAATCCATTGGATTTAAGATGTCGTCCACAATGGGTTCAGGAAATAGACGGAAACACATTCATAGGATTTCAGATTTTATATTCTCCAGATGCAAACAAACTGAATTCTTTTATCACAAAACTGCAGGAAATGGCAGACAGCCAGAACCAATCATTTATCTGATATGAACATCGCATTTTTAAGTTTTCCCCAATCAGTTTCAATCCTACTCTCAGAATTAGAAAAACGTTTCGGCATCAAACAAAAGCCCATAAAACAATACGGCGAACTTTTATATTTTGAAAATTTTGATGAAAAACTTTTACAGAATGCAGACGGAATCACACAGTATCCATATTGGGCAAAAACAACGATGATAGAACCGTTTTTTTTTCATTTTGAAACAATCGGAGAAGCTGCAAATCATCTGAAAAAAATTCAGAGAAATTGGGCACCATATCAGTTTACCTGCTTTCGACGTGCTGAACTAATACAACAAAAACTTCCATATATAAATTTAAAAGACAGAAAATTTCCAGTGGAAATCCCGGCATCTCCAATCGGACTTTATACATTGATTGATGAACACAATCTTATAGCTTCTGCACACACTACAAGTTTTCTCCCCGCTGGAACGCTTCATTTTATCGAAGATCACGAAAATCCTCCAAGCCGCGCTTATCTGAAAATTCAGGAAAGTCTGACTATGGCTCATCTTTTAAACGGTACACCATTTCCTAACGAGAATTCGCTTTGTTTTGAAGCTGGAGCTTGTCCCGGTGGTTGGACCTGGGTTCTAGCAGGTTTAGGTTCAAAAGTTTTTGCCGTAGACAGAGCAGAACTCTCCCCTTCTTTAATGCAAAATCCGCGCATAAAATTTCTTGCACACGATGCTTTCACTCTTAAACCGCAGGAAATTGCAGAACAATTTGGTGAAGTTGACTGGATTTTTTCTGATGTAATCTGTTACCCTGAGCGTCTTTTTGAATGGATTTTAAAATGGCTGGATTATAATCAAAATTTAAATATGATTTGTACTATCAAAATGCAAGGCGAAATAGACTGGCCATTGATTCAAAAATTCGCAGACATTCCGCAAAGTCGCATTATTCATTTAAACTACAACAAACACGAACTCACCTGGATTCACACAAAAAAAGAAAATTAAAACACAAAGGGGGAGGAGCCCCTCCCTACGCGCCCAACAATATTGGTCGCTACCCACCCAGCGGGGCAACAAAAAATTGTTTCCCCGCAACGCCCCTTCAGCTTACGACTTAAAAAAGTACATATCCGCAGAACAAAGTCCATTAATCAAAAATTTTTCATCAATACTATGTTTTCCATCCTCCATTACAGTATTAATATCATTTCCAAACAGACCATTAAACTTTTTTCTATAATGAAACAATTCATCATCATAAGAAAAAATTCCAAAATATTTTTCAGGATTCATATCAGGAATATCACTATACTCTTCCATTTTTTTCCAAGCATCAATAACTTTTTCATCAATGCTGTAAGGAATATTAGTTTTTCGATCTTTTAAAGTAGGAATAATTTTTGAAGGTTCCATACAAGGATTAATAACAAGTTTATAAAAATCTCCTTTTTGCTGCAAAACATAAAATGCACCCAAAGAAGCCCCTACAAGCAAATTAATATCATTTTCCTTACATAAAACAGAAATTTTATCTTGAGTTTTAGCAACATCAGTATGCAAATCTTCAAAAGGAACAGAAATCAAATTCCAATCTTTAAAAATAATTTTTTAAAGCAGTATAAGTCCCACCATTAGGAGTACCCATAAACCCATGAATGTACAAAGCATTAATTTTCATCTTCAGTCTCTCCAGATTTTAATTTATTAGAATTATCAGTTTGTCTTCGTTCTTCTTCAAATTGATTATACAATTCCAAAATCTCTTTAAAATCAATAATATTATATTTTCCTTTATCACGACAAAAATTCTTAAATTCATCTAATAAATCCATAAAAATCTCCACAGTTAAATATAGCAGAAAATTCAAAAACGACAAAAAAAAAGCCCGCAGATAATATTTCTGCGAGCTTTTTTATACCTTAATCTAAGAACTAAGCCTTGTTAAGTCTAGCCTCAAGGTCGTCAAGAATTCCAACCAATTCTTTTGGCAAGTGTTTTCCAAATTTTGGATAATGATTTTCACGAACGTCTTTAACTTCTTTCTTCCATCCTTCAACATCAACTTTGAGGATTTCTGGAAGAGTTTTCTTGTAACAGTCAGCAAGACCTTCTGTGTTCAAAGCACCTTCTTTTGGCATAAATCCGATTGGTGTTTCAACAGCGTTATCAGCGCCATCACAGCGATCGAAAATCCATGCAAGTACACGGCTATTGTCACCGTATCCTGGCCACATAAATCCACCTGGCAAGTCAGCATTATTATCATCTTTACGGAACCAGTTAACATAGAAGATTTTTGGAAGCTTATCTTTATCCTGAGCAGCATTTCCAACATCAATCCAGTGCTGGAAGTAGTCACCCATGTTATATCCACAGAATGGCAGGATTGCAAATGGGTCACGACGGATTTTTCCAACTTCATCAGCGTTAATTGTAGAAGCTGCTGTAATTTCTGAACCTACGATAGAACCAAGGAATACACCGTGTTCCCAAGAACGAGCCTGATGTACAAGAGGTACAGTAGAAGGACGACGTCCTCCAAACAAAATAGCAGAAATTGGTACACCTTCTGGAGATTCCCATTCAGGAGCGATACAAGGACACTGTCCTGCAGGAGCTGTAAAGCGTGCATTTGGATGTGCAAATTCTTCACCTTTTGGAGATTTGTCTTTTGGAAGAGCATCACGTGTATTTCCTTTCCAGTCAACAAGTTTTCCTTTTGCAGGATAACCAATTCCTTCCCACCAAACATCGCCATCTTCTGTAAGAGCACAGTTTGTAAAGATTGTGTTCTTTTCAGCAGAAACAAGGGCATTTTTATTTGATTCAGCAGAAGTTCCTGGAGCAACACCGAAGAATCCAGCTTCTGGGTTGATTGCATAAAGGCGACCATCTTTTCCGAATTTCATCCATGCAATATCATCACCAACAGTTTCTACTTTCCAACCAGGAATTGTTGGGATAAGCATAGCAAGGTTTGTTTTTCCACAAGCAGAAGGGAAAGCACCTGTAACATATTTAACTTCACCCTTAGGATTTGTCAATTTAAGGATAAGCATATGTTCTGCAAGCCAGCCTTCTTCACGAGCGATGAAAGTAGCAATACGAAGAGCAAAACATTTTTTACCAAGAAGAGCGTTTCCACCATATCCAGAACCATAAGACCAAATAAGATGTTCTTCAGGGAACTGGCTGATATATTTGTGTTCAACATCAGCACAAGGCCAGATGCCGTTATCAGATTCACCATTGTTCAATGGTTTACCAACTGAGTGCAAACATGGAACCCAGTCACCATCAGTTCCAACATACTGCCAAACTTTTTCGCCAGCACGTGTCATGATGTCCATATTCAATACAACATATTCAGAATCTGTAAGTTCAATACCATATTTTGCAATTGGAGAACCAAGTGGACCCATACAGAAAGGAATTACATACATTGTACGACCGTGCATACATCCTGTGTAAAGACCTTTCATAGTTGCTTTCAATTCTTTTGGATCAATCCAGTGATTTGTTGGACCAGCATCTTCTTCTTTTTCTGTTGAAATAAAAGTACGAGCTTCAACACGAGCAACGTCGCTTGGAAGTGAACGGAACAAGAAAGAATTTTCTTTCTTTGCAAGTGGAGTAGCAAGACCAGCTTTAACACATTTCTGCATTAATTCGTCATACTCTTTTTTTGAACCGTCGCAAACAACAACATTGTCTGGTTCACACATTTTAACACATTCTTCAACCCATGCTTTAATGCCGGCATGTTTAATGTCATTAACTGTCATTTAAAACTCCTGAAAATATATAAAAGCTAAGAAAATTGCAAAGCAACTCTTATCTTATTTTTTTTGTAGTAAAATATCGTCCAAAACGAACCTAATTCTACCAATGTAAATATAATGAAATTTTGAATACACTTCAATAGAAAAAAAAATAAAAAAAACAAAAAAAAGATGCCAAAAACTCATCACTTGAATAATGCATTGCATAATCAAAATGTTTTTGACATCTTTTATGATTTAAAAAGTGAAATTATACTTTGAACAATACAATTTCATCACTGATTTTTTTGATACTTTCAGTAACTTTTCCAGAAATCTCAGTCAAAGCAGCTCCATTTTCGTTAATTCGCTTAGCACCTTCATGCATTTCTGTAACACTACCTTTAATCATATCTGTGGCAGACTGAAGTTTTTCGATTTCAGTAAGAATTTCTTTATTACCGATAGTCATTTCTTCAGAAGCCATCTTAACTTCAGATGTTGAATTGTTCATTGACTGCAAAGCTTCGATAATCTGTTTTGAACCAACCTGCTGTTCTTCCATTGCACCTTTAATCTGCTGGATAATTTCACTAGTTTCTGTAATGCTCTGTGAAACAGCAGAGAAAGCTGTATTTGTTTCTGAAGAAACCGAAACAACTTCTTTGATTGTATCTTGAATCTTGCTAAGTTCTGCACCGATTGTCTTTGACTGATTTGTAGAAGTTTCAGAAAGTTTTCTGATTTCATCAGCAACAACAGAGAATCCTTTACCGGCTTCACCTGCATGAGCTGCTTCAATAGCTGCATTCATAGCCAGAAGATTTGTCTGTTCAGCAATACTTGCAATTGCAGTGTTTGCATCCTGAAGCATTTTAGACTGCTGTTCAATCATAGAAATCTTTTCATTTGCGTTATTCTGAGCATTAATTCCGAATACAGAATTCTGCTGGAGTAAATTGAAAGATTCAATCATTTTACCAACCGATGTATTTACAGAATTGATATTTCCAATCATCTGTTCTACAGCGGCAGAAGCTTGAGTTACGCATGCAGATTGATTTTCAATCATTCTTTCAAGAGATTCAATATTAGAACTGATTTCGTTTACAGCACCAACAGTTTCCTGAACAGAACTTGATTGAGTCATAATCTGCCCATTAACACTTTCAATATTTGAAATAATCTGAATGATTGAAGCTGATGTATCCTGTGTACTTGACTGCAAATCTTCATCAACACATTCAAGATAATTCTTTGATTCCAGAAGATTTTTAACGATACCTTGAAGTTTTTCAACGAAGACATTAAATCCACTTACAACATCACCAATTTCATCATTTGATGCCTGAGGAATACGCTGTGTCAAATCTGCATTTCCTGTCGCAATTGTCGTAATCGATTTTTTTACAGAAAGCAATGGTTTTACAAGCAATCTTACAAAGAATGTGATAGCGATAATTGCAACAATAATGGAAATCACAAACAAACCAGCAAGTTGAATCTGGAAAGTTCGCAAAGAAGAAAAATAATAATCATAAGGAGCAACAGCACAAACAGTCCAATCTGTATTTTCTACAGTTTCATAAGCACAAATCATATGGTTACCGGTCTGTTTATCAACAAAATCTTCAACACCAGTTTTGCCCGAAAGAATATTTGAAATTACAAGTCCCTGACCTTTTGATTTATCAAGATTCTGGAAAACTCTTGTATCTTCTACTTTTTCAACGCTGGCAACAACAGTACTGTTTGAATGATTTACGACAACAGGTGTCATACCTTCACCCAAATCAATTTCTTTAATTGTATCATACAATGCATTTCCGTTGATAAGTCCAACAAGAACTCCCACAGGCTTATTTTTTTCGCTGTAGACCGGCACACTGTAATATTGCAGAACACTGTTTGTTACCGAGGTAAATGCAGGGTCAGCAATATAATCTTTTCCGGAAATTGCTTCATAAAAATATGGACGTTTTGCAAGATTAATAAGTCTACCGTCTGAAGTATAAGCATCACCAGAAGCATCATAAAAAGCAACGTTTTCATATTTTGAACCAAGACGGTCTGCAACACCACGCAGATAATCTGTTTTTTCGCGCAAAGAAAGATCTTCATCCTTGAAGATTTCCATTTCAGAAAGGATTCGCAAAGTACTTAATTCCTTTTTGTTTATCGAATCTATCTGATGCGAAATATCCTGAGCAACAGCTGTTAACTGTTCATTAACACTTTTTGTTAGAGCTCTTGACGATTGCCTATAAGACATAAATGCTATAGCCAAAATTGCACAAATAACGACAGAAAGAATCAAAATCATTAATTTTCCTGTCAATGTCAACCTAAAACCTTTTGACTGTTTCATATTTACCCCTATTTTACTTTACAGCGAAAGTTAATTAAAAGATCAAAATTAGAGTGTTCTACTTACGTGAACAAATTGTAACCATTTTGAAGTTGAGAATAAATTCATAAACCTCAGTTTAAAAGTATCATCAATAATACTACTTCTAAAGTGATGATAAGTCAAATGATAAAACTCCGCTTTTTTATATTTATTCAAAAATAGGGGATATTCCTTAATACAGGGGATAAAAGGTGTGTCCCTGGCTCGTGCTGAATACTAAAATACCAACGAATAATCAGTTTGCACGAGCCGCGAGTTTTTTGACGCTACGCTAAAACTCGAAAAAACAAGGTCTTTTAGCAAAGTGCAGTTAGTCAGTCGCCTTCCGCCACTCCGCTATCGCTTCGGTCTTTCAGACCCGCCAGAGGCGGTGGCTCCACGCTCGGTACGCTGCTTAAATTACAATCTGCACCAGACATTTCAAACTGGCGAAAATATTCAAGGTGTGTCCCTGGCTCGTGCTGAATACTAAAATACCAACGAATAATCAGTTTGCACGAGCCAGCTCTTGACAATAGTTTTATATAAAACTATTATTACTGAGAATTAATATTTTTAGCTTAGATTTCGCGTTTTCGATTTTAAACCGTGGCAAGGATTGTAAGGGCTGGCGAAGCCAGTTCCGAAGCGTAGCGAAGGAATGAAGGCGCTTTGACGCCGGAACCCTGAAAAGCCTGTTTTTTGCGAAGCAAAAAGCCACCCTAAATAAAAATTTCAAAACTCGACATTAAATCTTATAACTTCAATTATTTACGGAAAAAAACTATCGTCAGGATGCAAAACCAAGTTTGTAATACAGATGAAGTTTTCTTTTCCGGCAAAAAAAAGTGTTTTATAGGAGGTGTCTCCTGCGCAATCGTTAACGCGAAGTTTTTTTGAGGTGTGATAAAAACTCTGCCTGAGATGGCGTCAAAGTTTTTATCCAAAAGTTTGCGTTGCAAATTTCATTATTAACTGCACATTCTCATTATATTGCGAATGTGCGTAAAAAAGTCAAATCGTAAGTTGAAACTTTCTCATTGACTTTTTATAGGAGAAATTATGAAAAAAGTTTTTTTTAAGTTATTTGGTCTTGCATGCATTTTTAGCATTTTAAGTTTATCTGGTTGCAGCAAATCTTCTTCAAAAAAAGGAATTGCTGTTTTTGTTCCTGGAATTTGTGATGACAGTCCTGTTTATGCGATGCTTGTGCAGGGTGTACAAAATGCTGTAAACGATTTTAATCAAAAAAATAATGGAAATGTCGATCTTTTCATAATGGAAGCTGGCACAAATCAAGCAGAATGGTCTACAAAACTTACTGCCTTAGCTGCAGAACAGCGTTTTGATGTAATTATTTCTTCGAATCCTTCGCTACCCGATCTGGCTGTACCGATTTTGGAACAATTTCCTTCACAAAAATTTATTTTACTTGATGCCACACTTGAAGGAAATAAAAATATTCATACTGTTTGTTATAATCAATATGAACAATCTTATCTGACAGGTTATATCGGTTCGCTCATGTCTAAAACTCATAAAATGGGACTGATTGCAGCTCAAGAATATCCTGTTATGAATGATATTATCCTGCCATATTTTACAAAAGGTGCTCAAGATGCCTATGGTGATACTTCTGTTGATTTTAGAATTGTTGGTAACTGGTATGATGCCACAAAAGGTGCAGAATTAAGTGATGCTCTTTGCAAAAAAGGTGTTGATGTAATTCTTCCAATTTGTGGTGGTGCTGCTCAGGGTGTCATAAAATCAGCTGTTGATAACGGAATTTATATTACATGGTTTGATAATAACGGTTTTGAACGAGTTCCTGGCACTATCATTTCTAGTACGATGATGGAACAAGTGCAGATGGCTCAAAACGTTACACAGGAATTTCTGGAAGGAAAAACAAAATGGGGTCAAGCTGAAATGGTTGGAATCAAAGAAGGATTTGTGACTTTTGTTGAAGATGATCCAAATTATTTGAATACAGTGCCTTCTGAAATCCGGGAAAAAATGCACATTATAATAGAAGAAATTAAATCTGGAAAAAGAGAAATAAAGTAATTTTTTTTAGGGTGGTTTTTAATTGCTGGAGCTTAAAAACATTTGTGTGGATTATTCTTACAAATCTGTTCTCAAAGGTGTGTCCCTTTTTTTTGAAAAAGGAAAGATTTATTCTTTGCTTGGCGAAAACGGAGCTGGAAAATCTACTTTGGCACATATAATTTGCGGAGATTTAAAACCAACCTGCGGAAAAATTTTTCTGGATAATAAAAAGATGATTTTTAAATCTCCATGTGCTGCAATAAAGAATGGAATTGTTTGTGTGCATCAAAGACCATTGCTTTCACAGGATATTTCAATAGAAGAAAATCTTTCCATCGGGCTTTCACGAAAGCAGTTTGATTATTTTTTAAATAACAAAAAACAGATTATGGAAAGATTTTTGAAAAAATTCAATCCAAAAGATAAAATTTCCACCCTAAATGATGATGAAAAATTTTTTGCTGCACTCACCGCCGCTCTTTTGAAAAATCCCAAAATTCTGATTCTGGATGAGCCGCCAGAAATTTCAAAAAAAATACTTTATGATTTAGCAAAATCTGGAATCACGATTATCATTATTACGCATCATCTTGACCAGGCGTTGCAAAACAGTGATTTTATTATTCTGCTGAAAGATGGAAAAGTTCTGGAACAAACGGAATCTGAAAAAATCTCAAAAAAACAGATTGAGCAGAAACTTTTTGATATTGATACAGAAATTCCACAGCCTGATTTTATAAAAAACGAAGAAATATCTGAAAATTCTATTGTTCATGATTTTGGAAAAACTGGTTTTATCCCGGCTGACACAGTTTTTACTGCTTCTGATCCTGCTTTGAACATTCTGCAACTTGTTACAGCTTTTCATCCAGACGGAAAACAAAAAGATTTAATCAAAAAAGCACAAAAAATCCTTGATAAAGCTGATGTGAACATAAAACTGCATGAAAAAGCAAACTGCCTTTCTGGAGGAATGCGGCAAAGATTAGTTTTGGAACGCGAACTGGCTGAAAATCCCCAAAAATTGTATTTATTTAATGCTACTCACGGTTTGGATGTCGAAGCAACTCAAAAACTTTATGCAAAATTAGAAAAACTGTGGCAAAATGGCACTGAAATCATTTTCTGCCGATAACTAAAATGGAGTTTTTTTATGAATGTATATTATTTTGGTTCAGCTTTAAATCTTTCTTCTATATATATGTTTGCCGGTGCTGGTGCTGCGATTTCACTAAAATCTGGAAAACTAAATCTTGGGGGCGAAGGTCAGATTTATTGCGGCGGTTTTATCTGCGCTGTTCTCCTCAATTTTTTTTCACGGTTTTTAAATGATTCGAATTCAATATCTGTTTTTTTATCTATATTTTTTGTTTTAATTTCGTTAGCTTTGTCTTTTTGTATCAGCGGATTACAGACATTATTCTGCACTTTTTTGCAAATCAAAAAAAATGCGGATTATCTTTTTACAACTTACATTTTATCTGCTGCGACAATTCCATTTATTGACGGATTAATTGCAGGTCCAGCTAGAAGTAAAACTGACAATCTTTTGGCAACACCTTTTATTAACAAATCATTTAGATTTTCTCAAATTATGCCGCCTTCAACCTTGAATTTGTCTTTTTTTGCAGCAATTTTCGTTTTATGCTTTTTTTTCTTTTTGATTTATCGAACTGCTTATGGCAGAAAACTTTGCATTTCAGGGATTTCACAGAAATTTTCAAATTTTGCTGGATATGATATTCCAAAACTTTCTTACAGTTCATCATTCATTTCTGGCGGAATGCATGGTTTAGCAGGTGCATGTGCTGTCTGCGGAACTTATTTTGCCTGTCACAACGGATTTTATGCAGGAATGGGATGGAATGCATTTTCTGCATCACTTTTGGCTATGTCTAATCCACTTTTGATTATTCCATCTTCAATATTTATGGGATTTTTGACAACTTATTCCAATAAATTCGCAATGTATAATAATTTTGGGTTTGACATGACTTCTTTGCTGCAGGGAGTGATTATTCTGATAATCTCTTTTATAACACCAAAGAAGAGAAATTAGTTTTGCATGAAAAAAATCTGCGCCGCCGCTAACGCGGGGTTTTTAGGGAGTGTGATAAAAATTACGTCCGTGTAATTTTTATCACTCAAGTTTATTGCGTGCGTTGCACTTCATAAACTTGGTTTCTCGCCATCCATGGCACACCGCTAACGCGGGGTTTTATAGGGAGTATTTATGTTAAATATAATTTCGTTTTGCTGTCCGCTTGTTTTGTGTTCACTTGGAGCACTGTTTTCGGAATTTACTGGAACTTTGGCTCTTTTTTTGGATGGAATGGTTAATTTTGCAGCTTTTTTGTTTTTTCTTTTTTTTTCAATAACAAAATCGTTTTGTCTGAGTTTTATTTTTACAATTTTCACTTCGATTTTACTGACAGCTGTTTTTTCATGGACAATTGAAAAGTTCAAGGCAAACAAATTCATCGCTGCAATCGGAATGAATCTTCTTTTTTCTGCATTGCCATCAGTTTTTTCTTCGATTTTTTTCAAAACAAGAGGAGTTTTAACTTCATCTGAACTTCAGACACTTATTTCCCCACTTTTTTCAAACATTTTTTCCATTATAATCACGGTGATTTTTATTTGTACTGGTATTTTATTTTTGCAAAAAACAAGAACAGGCCTTTATATCCGCATTTGTGCAAAAGATTCCGATGTACTTCTTTCAAAAGGGGTCAATCCTTCAATTCCAAAAATGACAGGCTGGGCAATTGCTTCGCTCTACGGAAGTTTTGGTGGAATTCTTTTGATTTTAAGAATATGTTCTTTTGTGCCGAATATTTCAAGCTCAAGAGGTTGGCTTGCTCTCGCAGCAGTTTTTTTGGGAAAGAAAAAGCCGTTAAACATCATACTTTGCGTTGTAATATTTTGTATTGCTGAAATTCTTGCAGCTTACATACAAAATTTTATTACACAAATTCCGACTTCGGTTCTTATTTCATTCCCATATCTTGTGATTTTATGCCTTGTACTCTTCAACTGAATCTAAATCAAAATCAATTTCTGAAGATTTTTCTGAAACTACAGTATCATTTGTGGAATTCAAAAAATCCTGAACAATTTCAAAATCCTGGAGTTCTTCGGAAACAGCATTTGTAATCAGATTTTCCTCATCAACTTTATCTACCGCTTCTTCCACTTCTTTTTTTGTTTTAAATTCTTCAAGGACATTTTCAAGTTCTGTCATGTTTTTATAACTTTCTTTACTTGAAAGGCTCACATCTTTCATGCGCGAAACGATATCATTCGTTCCTTTTTTCATCTGTTTGATTGAAACAGTTGTCTGAACGAACAAATCATTCATGATGGAAACTTCGTTTGAAACAATATTCTGCTGCTGAGAAATTTCTGTACAGTAAGAATTGATTTTATCAGCAGCTTCTGCAGTTTCTTGAGTTTTATCTTTAATATTGTGCATTTGATTATCGATGCGACCAATTTCAGCAGTAATCTGCTGCAACGAATCGATAATTTTACCAGACTGAGTGCTTACCTTTGCAAACGCATCCGACGCATCTTTACTAGAATCATTTGCAAGCGAAACAGCATTTACAATATTCTGGACAACTTCCGAAATGCGCACCGAGTTTGATTGAGTAACTTCAGCAAGAGAGCGGATTTCTGCAGCAACAACACCAAAACCTTTTCCAGCTTCACCGGCATGTGCAGACTCAATTGCAGCATTCATCGCAAGAAGATTAGTTTTATTTGCAACCGAATTAATTATTGTAACGACATTTTTTACTTCATCAAGTTTGTTGTTAATATCATTTAAAAGATTTTTTGTAGCTGAAATTTTCTGGTCACCATCTTTTACAAAATCATTCATTTCCATAGCACTTTGTGTTCGTTTTCGTGACATGTCATTTATGTGCTCCAGAGTTCCAACAATTTCATTTACCGCTGTATTACTTTCGCCTAAAGCTGCAGTTTGAGTTTGACTGTTGTCTACAAGAATTGAAATGTGATTATTCATTTCTTTTATTGCGTCCATTGCTTTTGTTACGACAGTGTTGATTGTTTCAAACTCTTTATTTATTGTGTCCAGCCGTTCATCAATCTGACTTGTAGCTGCAGCCGTACTGTTTGCAGAATCATTAATCTGATAGCCGGAAGAAATTGCCTTTGAAGCAGTCGTTTTAACAATCACAAAGAAATCATTTATTTGAGAAATCATATCATTTAAATTTGACATCAGAGAATAAACTTCGGAACTTCCAGCCGGTTTCAATTCCACAGAAAAATCTTTTTTTGACAAAGTTGATGTTGCATCTTTAATTGTAATAATCCGTTTAGCTTCTCTAGTTGTAACAATCAGGATAAGAACAGCAAGAAGCACACAGGAAGCAAAAGCAAGAAAAATAGAAAGGAAAGCAACTTTTTTGTATTCTTTATCAAAAAGATTCTGCATCTGAAAAGAAGACTGCGAATTTACTTTAAGCAAAGAATTTCTAGAACGATTGATTCCTTCAACTTGTTCGTGGGCCTTTTCTACTAAATCATAAAGTTTAGAATAATTTTCGTTATCAGGATTTGAATTATATGATTCACGAATTCCACTTGAATTTATGCTGCTTTCTTCTGAAACTGAAAGTGAAATTGCCGAAATCTGGGCAAAAATATCAGCCAAAGGTTCAAAACGGTCTTTTAACAATGACCACAAAGTTCCCAAAGATTCAACATTCTCTTTTAATTCATCAGGAAAAGAATTTGTAATAGAAGCTGAAAGAAGAAAATTGAAATTTTCATCTAGATTAGAAACTTTACTGTTCCAATCACGTTCTGATGATCTTGTAGGGAACTGTCTGTAATCCATATCATCAAGATAAGTAATTATTTCATTCAAATCTGACGAAACTTTTGCCTGCTTTACCTGATACTCTCGCATTTGAATCATCTTGTTCAAACCAGTAAATGAACTAATCGTCAGAAAAGCAACCTGTAAAACAGTCAGTGCAACAATCATTGAAAATTTCGAATTCAGTTTCATTTTTTTGAGTCCTATGAAAAATAAATCATTAAAATGCCAGTTTTATTCCACAAAACAGTTATAATGGAAAAAAACAGGACAAACCTAAGCTTTTAAATAAGAAGTTTTCCCTATGATTTATTATCAACCGAAATCAAAAAAAAATCAATGTAAAAAAATATAAATAAATTGTAATTTTGAATTATTTTCCAACATAAACACGAAAGAAAATAAAAGTTATTAAAATACACCCAATGTTACTAAAAGAGTTAATGAACTCAAAACAATACTAACCAGAGTAGTTACAACTCCACCAACCTGATTAAAATAATAAATGAATGAATTTGTCTTTGCTTCAATCATTGCTTCTGGCGGAACTACAGTTTTTTTGCTAAAATGCTTTCCATTGACATCAGTTAGTCTTACTGCATCACCAGAATTCTGAGATTTTATAAAACCACCTGCCAAACCAACATAATATTCATAAGTTCTGTCAGGAATATATGGATATCGGCCTGGATTATTAACAGCTCCACTGACAGTAACGAAGAACTGTTTAAATGGAACTAAAAGTGTATCACCATTTTCTACAGTTAATTCACTATAATATGAACTATCATAAAGGATTTTTTCCAAATCAATAGAAATAATCTCTTGACCACGTTTTATATAAGCATTTTTCAAATCAGAAACTGAAGTAAAAATATTCCTATGATTTCTAACGAAAAAGGCATAATTCATAGCATAATCAAAATTCAAAGATAATTTATTTGATGAAAGTAATTCTGTTCCAGATTCATTTGTATCACTAAGAACGGCACCTTCGACAAAAACTACAGGTTTTAAGTTTTTAAATGACATAACTTTAACACTATCGTAACATTGCATATTGAAACCAGTTAATGTTTCATCTTCCAAACTCTTTGCATTCAAATAAAGCATCTGACCAGAAACTGAATCATCACTTTTTACTCGGAAAATTTCGATTCGTGATAAATCAGCAAACTCTGTAAGGCCGTTGCCGTACTTTTCAACTAATTCCTTTAAGTTTTCACCTGGTAATAATTCATAAGTTCCAGGGCGTTCTACCTCTCCACTTATGCTTACTTTTCTTTCCATGCGCTGTACTATGATTGTTTCGCCAGACCTGATATAAGGATTCTGCGTCAAATCTCCATTCCTTGAAGCTTCAAACAAATCATATACACTTTCTGTCCCTTCTACTGTCCTTACTATTACATTCCTTGTCGATGAATATTCAGTCAGATTGTCCCCTATTATCGCAGACAATCTTCTAAGCGGCCATGCATTCTCTTCTACTACTTTATTTACTTCACCTGTTATCAATACTTTCTGCAAGTGCTGCTGATACGGTATTACAAGCCTATCATTTGCCATTACTGTCTTGTCACTCATCAACTCCGCATCATACAATATATGTTCTATATCTAGCGAGATTTTTTCTCCGTTCCTTTCTATGTATGCATTCTTCAAATCCGAATACGAATTGAACATTCCGCTTATCCTTCTTATAAGCGTTGCATAGTTTTCTCCTGTGTAAAACCTTACATATGTCTTATAACTAGTATCCAGCGGTGCTGCTGAACCTTTTTTCGCTGTTTCTGCACTGTCTTCCTCTGACTTCGGATTCGCTATTATTCCTTCAACTATAATTGTCGGCATCAGTGTCTTCAGACTTGTTACCTCTACACTGTCTCCGTTATTCAATTTATAGTTCTGCGTTATCGCACTTTCATCTATATATATCTTGTCTCCAGATTTCGTTTCACTTCCTATTTGTCTTACTAACCCTATCTTTTCTGTGTTCGCAAACTCTGTAAGGCCGTTGCCGTACTTTTCAACTAATTCCTTTAAGTTTTCAC